>Ga0326512_10000598_pt1 | contig 31403 bp, 56 predicted proteins | sample 1_2617_0518_D_FD_203652 | JGI IMG/M metagenome (GOLD analysis project Ga0326512, IMG submission 203652) | Bovine rumen microbial communities from UC Davis, California, United States - 1_2617_0518 | ecosystem: Host-associated > Mammals > Digestive system > Stomach > Rumen | place: USA...
CCTTAATATACACCGACGGGCGTTTTATGAGTTTTTTTGGAAAAAAGGCTATAATCCATTAAAAACTTTTAAAAAGCTCTTAAAAAGGCTGAAAACGATTTAAAGCATGAGAGAGGCGACACGAAAGGGGCATATAATGCAAGATAATAAAACAGACTACCCGTTTATAGATATAAATGAGCTAAAACCTTACGAAAATAACGCAAGGCTACACCCTCAAGAGCAAATAGATAAAATAGTTAATAGTATTAACGAGTTTGGATTTATTACCCCCGTAATAATAGACGAAAATAACACTATATTAGTAGGACACGGCAGGACGCAGGCGGCAAAGCAAGCGGGGCTAACTAAAGTACCATATAGGCGTATAACTAACCTTACCGACGAGCAGAAACGCGCCTATATACTAGCAGACAACAAGCTAAGCGATATAGCGGAGTGGGACGAGGAACTTTTAAAAATAGAATTAGAAAACATAAGCCTAGATATGACGGCTTTTGGCTTTGACGATTTTACTATAGATATAGACGAGGACAACTTAGAAGTAGTAGAGGACGAAATACCCGAAGCGCCCGAAGAACCAAGTGCAAAGTTAGGAGATATTTACAAACTCGGGAATCATAGACTTATCTGCGGTGACAGTACTGATATTGCGGTTATTGATAGGCTTATGGATGGAGTAAAGGCTAAACTACTTTTGACAGACCCTCCGTATGGTATAAAAGCAGATAAAGGTTTTTCGGGAGCAGGTGGTTTTAATGGCAATGGAAAACCAATAGAGCGCAGGCATTATAAAGATGAATGGGACTCTGAAAGACCCGAAAAAGATGTATTCGATTATATTTGTCTTATGGCAGAAAATGCAATCATTTTTGGTGGTAACTTTTTTACAGATGAGTTGCCTGTTGGGAATCATTGGCTTGTGTGGAATAAACATAATACAATGCCCACTTTTTCAGATGCGGAACTTGCTTGGACAAATATCAAAAGAAACAGCGTGAAAATGTATGATGTTGAATGGAATGGACTTATCGGGAAAGAAAAGGAAAGGTTTCATCCCACTCAAAAGCCTGTGAAATTGTTTGCAGATATTCTGAATGACTACACAGAGAAAGATGATACAATTTGTGACTTTTTCGGCGGTAGTGGTAGCACACTAATAGCGTGCGAACAGTTAAACAGAAAATGCTTTATGTGTGAATTAGACCCTCATTATGTGGATGTAATAATAAAACGTTGGGAAACTTTAACGGGGCAAAAAGCCGAACTAATAAAAGGGGGCGAGTAAATGGCTAAGAAATCATTAAACGAGCAGGCAAGCGAAATACTTAAAATTGCTGAGGCTAACGGGGTGCAGACAAACTTCTTTTTTGTCACAACCTTTAAGAGATACCAAGTCCAAATAAACATATTAACCGAACTAGAAAAAGAGATAAACGATGAGGGTACAACCGTAAGCAAGGAATACGTAAAAGGGCGCAAGAACCTTTATACTAACCCTGCTATAAATGCCTATAACCGTACAACCGATAGCGCAAATAAAACAGTAACGACGCTTTTAAAGATTGTGCAAGGTTGGAAGAAAGAAGACAGTAACCAAGATATAGACCCGCTTTTAGCGATTATTAACGGCGGTGGTAAGATTGACTAAAGCCTATAAGTATTGTAAGAAAAACATCAGAGCAAAAACGACGCCTAAATACGTACGGAAACAGATGCGACAGTATATGCGCATCGAAGAGGGCAAGCATAAAAAGTACGTCTTAAATAAAGACCGCTACGAGCAAATAGAGGCGATTTTAAAGCTTTTAATTATGCCTAAAGGACTAAAGGCGGGGCAGACGCTTTACGAGTGTACTACGGGCTATCAATGGCTTATATATACGGCGGTATTATGCACAGTATACAGAGATAACCCCGAGCGCAGGCGGTACGAAACTTGCATACTTGAGATATGCAGAAAGAATTATAAAACTTACACGGTTGGTACACTCTTTATAATACTATTTATTATTGAGCCTAAGTTTAGCGAGTTTTACTCAGTCGCACCCGACGGAAAACTATCGCGAGAAATCAAAGATGCAATAACTAAGACCATTAAGAGTAGCCCGCTTATATATGAGTATAAGGGCGTTAAGAGGTTTAAACTCTTACGTGATTACATAGAATTTATCGTAAAAGAGAGCAAGTACACGCCGTTAAACTACTCTAATAGCAACATGGATGGTAAGCTGCCGAACGTATATTGTGCTGATGAGGTAGGAGCGCTGCCAAATACTTACGCAATAGAGGCGATGCAGTCGGGACAGCTTAACATCTTAAACAAACTAGGCTTTATTATAAGCACTAAGTACCCTACGATAGATAACCCTATAGAAGAGTACACAGCTTACGCTAAAAAGGTTTTAGACGGAATAATAAAAGACGAGGCTATATTTGCTTTACTATATGAACCCGACAACCCGAAAGCTTGGGAAAGTGACGACCTAGTACTTAAGCAGGCTAACCCCGTAGCCTTGGAAGTACCCGAGATATGGGACGATTTACTAAAAAAAAGAGCTAAGGCTATAGCCATGGAGAGCGCCCGTGAAAACTTTGTAACTAAGCATTGTAACATCATCTATCAAGGCGCAGGTACTGAGACATATATAGACGTAAAAGACGTGCAAGCGTGCAAGGTTAAAGATATAGACTGGGCGGGGCGTATAGTATACTTAGGCTTAGACCTATCGGAAACTAACGACAATACAAGCGTAGCTATGGTTACTTGTGATGATGATAACAACATCTTAGCCGACGTAGTGGCGTTTATACCCGAGGGGCGCATTGAAGAAAAAAACGCATTTGAGAAAATCGATTATAAGGAATATATAAGAGCAGGTAAGGCGATTGCCTGCGGTGATAAGGTAATCGACTATGCAGTAGTCGAAGACTATATACTAAGCATCGAAGAGCGTTACGGGGTGCAAGTCCAAGCTATAGGTTACGACAGATATAACGCTTTAAGTACGGCACAAAAGCTAGAGAGAGCAGGTTATAACACCGTAGAAATACGACAACATAGTAGCGTTTTACACCCGCCGACTAAACTACTCAAAGAAAAGATTTTAAGCGGTGAGTTTGATTATACAACTAACAAGTTATTAGAAATCAACTTCCAAAATGCGAGATGCACGTACGACACAAATAAAAACTTATACGTTAACAAGAAAAAAAGCAAGGGTAAGGTTGATATGGTCGTAGCTCTAATAAATGCGACTTACTTACTTGAGCAAGATTATTTTTTGAACCAAGCAGATTTTACTATACAAGTATTATAAGCCAATCATAAAAGGGGCGGTTATTTAACCGCTCTTTTTTTTGATGAAAAAAAACTAGAGTTTTTAATTAATAAACTATGATATTATATGCTTGGAAAATAATAGAAAGGGGCAAGCGTTAAGTTGAGTATATTTGATATATTTAAAAAAAGAGCTACTGAGGTAGACGTAAACACCGTTGACGACGTGCTACTAAGGGCGGTTATAAACGGCGACGAGATAAAGCGTGAAGACGCCTTAACCTTGCCTGCCGTAAGCGGTGCGGTTGACTTTATAAGCTCCACGATAGCAAGCATGCCCGTTAAATTATACAAGTATAAAAAGGGCAAAGTCGAAGAGCAAAGCACCGACCCGCGCGTTAACATGCTTAACGTTGACACGGGCGACACCTTAAACGGGTATCAGCTTAAAAAAGCACTTGTAGAAGATTACTTGCTAGGCAAGGGCGGTTACTGTTGGATTGAGAAAAAGAAAAACCGAAACGACGTACTCGCTCTTAAGTATGTACCCGAAGAGGATATAAGCATATATAGAGACCCTAACCCACTTGATAAGTATTTTACTATTTTTTGCTATGATAGAGAGTTTTACCCTCATGAGTTTATAAAGCTCTTAAGGAATACTAAGGACGGCGCAAGCGGTGTGGGATTATGTAAGGAAGTATCCAAGGCATTAGAGACCGCCTACAATATGCTTAAGTATCAACTTATGCTTGTTAAGGGCGGCGGAAATAAGAAAGGCTTTATAAAGAGCCAAAGAAAGCTAGGGCAGGAAGAAATCGACCTACTTAAAGCAGCATGGCAAAATCTGTATGCTAACGACCAAAGTAACGTAGTAGTACTTAATAATGGCTTAGAGTTTCAAGAGGCAAGTAACACAAGCGTAGAGATGCAGCTAAACGAAAGTAAGAAAACGTTACAAGATGAGATTAACAATATATTCCATATAAACGGCGACTATTACGAGACTTTTAAAATGGCTATATATCCAATAGTTAAAGCCTTTGAGACCGAGCTAAACCGCGTGTTACTCTTAGAAAACGAAAAAAGCAAATACTTTTTTGAATTTGATGTAAAAGAAATTATAAGAGCCAACATAAAAGAGCGTTACGAGGCTTATAAGATTGCTAAAGAAATAGGATTAAAGACACTTAACGAGTTAAGACGTGATGAAAATCTAAATGACATAGAGGGCTTAGACGTTGTAGACTTTGGTTTAGGTTCTGTTTTGTACGATGTTAATACAAAGACGTACTACACGCCTAACACGGGCGACGTAAAAGGCGGCGACGTTACCGTAAGCGAGGACGGCGACGAAAATATAAGCTATAGCGAGCATGTACCGATATAAGGGGGTAATAACATGGTTAGTTTAAATGATAATAAGCAAAACGGCGAGCATGACTATAAGGGACTTTCGACAGACGAAAAGCCTACAAGTTGCGCTATTAATTCTATATTTTTAGAACTCGACACGGGCAACTTTTACTATTTTGACGGCGAAGAATGGCATAAGATAGGGGGTTAACGTATGAATTATTACGACATACTTTTCGCCCGTAAGATGGCAGGCGGGCAAGGTGAAATAACTACCGAGGGTTTAAGCGTCACAGAAAACGGCACTTATACCGCACCCGAGGGCAAGGCATACACGCCCGTAGTAGTTAACGTACCTACTCCTGATGATTCCTATCAGCTCAAATCTCTCCCAATAGGCGCAATATCAACGATAACAGATGGCTCAAATCTCCCAATGCCATCCCTCAAAGTCGGCATAGAGCCAATACAAGAAGGAAGTGGAGACCCTTCACCTACGAATATAAGACCTATAAGCGGACATACAGAAGCGAATGTAATAATATGTGGGAAGAACATAGCTACCACAGAAATATATAAAAACAACTATGTACTCGCAGAAGACGGGGCAGAAAACTATGCTGGTGGATTTATCATTACGAAAGAAATAAAAATAAATAGTAGCAATAACTATTATATAAGCATGGTCGGTGGGCAAACAAGTTCCTACGACGCTATCAGAGTTGGTTTTTTTGATAAGTTCTTAAATTTTATAAGTAGAATAAACTTATACGTACCAACCCAACTAATAATACCCGACAACGCTGAATATATTAGACTGTCATATAGGTATATCGAATCATATTTTAAGGATATTCAGATAGAACTCGGCTCAACCGCAACAGCCTACGAACCCTACAACGGACAAACCTACACCATCGACCTAGACGGAACTCGCTACGGCGGTACGTTGGATGTTGTTAATGGGGTGCTGACGGTGGATAAGGGCTATATAGCAAGTTATAATGGCGAAACCCTACCAAGTACATGGATAAGTGATAGAGATGTTTATGTAGAGGGAACAAGCCCTACTACGGGGGCACAAGTAGTTTACGAACTCGCCACACCACTAACCATCCAACTTACTCCTACTATGGTGAAATCACTTCTTGACACTAATAACATATGGGCTGACACGGGTGATGTGCTGGAGGGTAGTTATTTCAAGGAATTATAGAAAGGGGGTGCGACATGAATATAAGAGTAACTAAGGACAGCGTAGAGATAGACGGCTACGTTAATGCAGTCGAAAGACTGAGCAAGCCATTAAACGACCGCTTAGGCAAGTTTGTTGAGCGCATTAAGTGCGGAGCTTTTAAAAGGGCGCTAGAGCGCGCTAAAGATGTGCGTATCTTACTTAATCACGATTATAACAAGGATTTAGGCGGAATAGCTGACGGTAACTTAGAGCTTAATGAAGACGCTATCGGCTTACACGCTAGGGCTGTTATCACAGATAAGGACGTAGTAGAGCAGGCACGCAAGGGCGACCTTGTAGGTTGGAGCTTTGGCTTTACCGATAGAGACGTAGAGCAGGGCGAAGAAAACGGCATGACCGTTAGAAACGTTAAGGACTTAGACCTTTACGAAGTATCTTTGATAAATCGCTCTAAAGTACCCGCTTACGACGGTACACTAGTAGCGGTAAGAACAAACGATAAGAGTTTGAATATAAGCGATTTTACCGAAAGCAAAATCAATTTAAGGGTTGAAGAGCAACCCGAAGAAAAAAAGGATAATCACGCGGCAGATAACGGCGCGGTTGATTATACAAAATATCATAATATCATTAAAGAGATGAAAGGAGACTAGACATTATGAATTACAAAGCATTAACAGAAAAGAAAAACGACTTGATTACACGCGCCGAGGCTATCTTAAGCGACGCGGAAACCAACAAGCGCGAACTCACAGACGACGAGGCACAGGAACTCGCAGAAATCAGAGACGATGTAAGAAAGATTAAAGAGGCTCTTAAGATTGCTGACGAGATTAAGGACGAAAAGAAAGAGCTTAAGGAAGATGCAGCAGAAGAGCAGGCAGAGGCTGACAAGGCAAAAGAAGAGGCAGACAAGGCAGAGGCTGAGACTAGAGCTTTTGAGGCTTACGTAAGAGGCGTAGTACTTAATGAGAGAGCAGAGATGACAAAAGGCGCTAACGGTGCGGTCATACCTACAACTATTGCTAACAAAATTATAGCAAAAGTTTACAACATCTGCCCTATCTTAGAGCGCTCTACTAAGTATAACGTTAAGGGTAAGCTTGTAGTACCGTACTACGACGAGGACTCTAACGCAATTACGGTAGATTATGCAGACGAATTTGTCGAGCTTACTAGTAAGGTAGGTAACTTTGATAAGATTGAGCTTGACGGCTTTTTAGCAGGTACTCTTACCCTTATAAGCCGTAGCCTTATCAATAACGCACAGTTTAACATCGTAGACTTTATCGTTGAGCGTATGGCTTATGCTATTAAGCGCTTTATCGAAAAAGAGCTGCTTAACGGAACAGCTAATAAGGTAGAGGGACTTAGCGGTGTTACTAATACAATAACCGCAGCTGCTACAACTGCAATCACAGCCGACGAGGTAGTAAGGCTCCATGATGCAATCAAAGATGACTTCCAGAGTAACGCAATATGGATCATGTCATCCGCTACACGTACCGCACTTAGAACTCTTAAGAGTGCAACGGGATATTATCTCTTAAATGATGATGTATCTAGCCCATTTGGTAACACTCTACTTGGTAAGCCCGTATATGTATCAGACAATATGGCAGATATGGGCGCAGGTAAGACCGCTATTTATTATGGCGATATGCGCGGACTTGCTACCAAGTTTAGCGAAGAAATGAACATTGAAGTATTAAGAGAAAAATACGCAACACAGCACGCCGTAGGTGTGGTAGGTTGGCTTGAGTTTGACGCAAAAGTGGAAGATGCGCAGAAAATAGCTAAACTTGTTATGGCTGCATCTTAATATAAGGGGGGTGCTATAATGGCTAATACAACTATTAAAGCCCTTATAGGCTTTTCGGACGGCGTTATATCTATGGGCGTAGGCGAAATAAAAGACGTAGAGGCTACTAAGGCTAGCGCTTTTATAAGCGGCGGGCTTGCGGTTGAATATAACGGACCCGTAGAGCCTAGCGGTAGTATCAATATAGATGCTAACGGGACTTACGACGTAACCAACAAGGCTAGCGCCGTAGTTAACGTATCTATAGCCACCGTAACATACAATGTTAACGGCGGTACGGGCGAAGTAGCAGCCGCTACGGCTATTAAGGGTAATACAATTACACTTAACGACGGTACGGGAATAACACCACCTGAGGGCAAGACCTTTGTTGGATGGGCTACTACTAACGACGCCACCGAGGCAGATGCAACAAGCCCTTACACAGTAACGGCTGATGTAACATTATATGCGGTATATGCTACCGAGTAAGGGGGCGCGAATGAGTTATAAAGCTAAAATTAGCTTTGGCGGTATTATATCTATGGTTAAGGGGGAAACGGCAGAAATTGCCGACCCTGCCATAGCTAAAGACCTTTTGAAGGCAGGCTACATTGAAGAAATAAAGCCTGCCGAAAAGGTTAATCCGACTAAAGCGAAAGTAAATAAAAAGCCCACGAGTAGGGCTAGGAAAAGCGGGGGTAAATAAACCCCAAAAGGGGGGTTAACCTATGAACGCATTCACAAAAGTTAGCGAAATTACGGCACAAGACGTCGCCGAATACTTAAGGCTTGTAGAGCCTACCGAAGACGACATAACTTTTATTAACTCATGTATAAGCGTAGCGGTTGACTATATACTCAAATACACGGGTATAAAAGATGCTGAGACACTCGACAATTATAACGACATGGTTATAGTAGTTTTTGTACTTGTGCAAGATATGTACGATAACCGCGCGCTATATGTTAATAATAGCAACGTTAACATGGTAGTAGATACCATTTTAGGATTGCATCAAAGGAATTTGTTATAATGGCTAAATCGATTAACGCGGGTAAATACAACCGCAGAATAAGAATTTATCAGATAACACGCGGTAAAGATGCGGCGGGGTTTCCTGCGGACGTACCTAAGCTAGTATTAACGGCTTACGCTGAGGTAAAAACGACCAAAGGTTTTACGCTTGTAGTTAATAATACAGATTACGAAAAAGCCTTAACACGCTTTACCATACGCTACCCCGTTACGCCGATTACTTACGATATGTATATTATGTATAGGAATAAAAAATATACAATAGAGTACATTAATAACATAGATGAGGCTAACGTAGAGCTAGAGCTACAATGTAAAGAGGTGACGCACTAATGGCAAGATTTAACGCGGAGCTACCTAACGACATCATAAAAGAGTTTAATAAGCTCGAGAAAGATACAACTAAGATGCTTGGAGAAATGACAAGGGCAGGCGCTGAGGTTGTTATGCAAAATATCAAAAGTAGCGTGCCTGCTAGTTGGTACTCTAGTAACATAATGAAATGCTTAAAAATTACCGACACTTATGAAACACCAAGCGACGACGGCGTTAACACTAAGGTAGCTTTTTACGGTTATTTTATTAACCGCAACGGCGAGCGTATACCTGCGCCGTTGGTTGCAAATGTCACAGAGTACGGGCGCAGTAACAGCCGTTATCCTAAAAAGCCGTTTTTAAGGCGCTCTTTTAAAAAGTCGCAAATTGAAAAGGCTATGCAGGCGGTGCAGGATAAATACATAAAGGGGTAAGCTATGTTATTTAATTTTAACGAAGAAATAGAGAGCCTATTAAGTGGCTTAGGTGTACCCGTAAGCTTTATGTTTTACGAGGGCGACGCCGATACTTATATAACGTATATGCAACTCGACAAAGATAACACGCTAGCAGGTGACGACGAGTTACTCGGGTGCGTACAGTATTATGACTTTGATGTATACAGTAAGGGTAATTATTTAAACGTAATAAGTAATTTAATTGACACATTAACGGCGGCAGGGTGGACATATAACCCGAGCCGTGACAGTCCCGACCTATACGAGCGGGATACAAAATTTTTTCATAAAACAATATGTTTAGCAAAAGAAAGCGAGGTAATAAAAAATGGCTAATATCGGATTGACTAATATATGGTTTAGCGAGCTTACCGAGGGGGCAGATGGTACGGCGACTTATGCAGGCGCTAAGCACTTAGGGAAAGCCGTAAGCGCTAGTACATCTATAACTAATAACGAGGCTATGTTATACGGTGATGATGCACTAGCTGAGAGCGATACAAGCTTTTCTAACGGTACTATCACACTCGGAGTTACTGACGACGACGACTCAATCTTTGCACCGCTCTTAGGGCATCAGATAGACGAGAGCGGCGAAGTTGTAAAAGCTAGCACCGACGCTGCGCCTTACGTTGGAGTCGGTAGGATAGTTACCAAGATGGTAAACGGCGCTTATAAGTATAAGGTAGAGTTTTTATATAAGGTTAAGTTTTCAGAGCCTAGCCGTGACGAGAATACTAAGGGCGAGAGTATCGAGTTTAGCACCCCGTCGGTAGAGGGTGTTATAGCTGCACTTAGTGATGTAAACGGCACATGGAGCAAGACAAAGACATTTAACACAAAGAGCGACGCCTTAACATATCTTAAAAACCTTATGGCAGCAGGCGGACAGTCTTACAGAGTAACTTACGACCTTATGGGTGGTACGGGAAATGTAGACGACGTTAACGTTACCGCAGGTGAGAGCGTAACACTTGACGACGGTACTAACATTACCGCCCCCGGGGGTAAAAAGTTTGCAGGTTGGAGCTTAGCGCCTAACTCTACGACATTAGTAACGAGTCCATATACACCAAGTAGCGACGTAACACTTTATGCAGTATACCAAGATGCATAAGAACATATTCTCCTTAGTACGGGGCGGTAACCATTGCCGCCCTTTTTCAAAATAAAAAAAGAGGTGCAGAATGGCAGATAAAAAGAAAAAAATAGAGATACTATACAGAGGTAAAAAGTATGAGCTAGTATTTAACCTAAACGTCATGGAGCTTGTGCAGGAAGAGTACGGGAGCGTTGAGGCTTGGGGAAATCTTACCGAGGCGGCAGATGAGCCAAACGCTAAGGCGCTTAAGTTTGGACTCGGTGCTATGATTAACGAGGGTATAGATATATACAACGAAGATCATGAAGAAAACAAACGGGAGTTTTTCACAGACAAGCAAATAGGGCGCATAATTAGCGAAGTAGGACTGCAAAACGTAGCTAAATCTATCAATAAAACAGTAGTAGAAAGCACCAAATCAGACGAAAAAAACTAGTTATCCATGAACAAGTAGCAGATCCGACCATTAACTTTTCATGGTTTCGTTTTATAGGTTTTAAAAAGCTAGGATTTACACGCCACGAGGTCGGACGCTTAACGCTGAGAGAGTTTAACAAGGAATATCAAATATATAAAGATGACTTTGATATGGAACTTATGTTAAAATTAACTAAAACAACTTATGCAAAAGCAAAACTTAAGGCACAACAAGCGGAAGAGTGGCTATAACATAAAGGGGGTGACACTATGGCAGGTTTCGGTGGTTCGGTTAAACTAGTTGGAGAGTCGGAATATAAAAAAGCACTTAAAAGCATACAACAAGGATTGCGCGAAGTGTCTAGCGAGATGAAACTAGCGACGGCGGAGTTTGCAAGCAACGGAAAAAGCGCCGCAGACTTAGCCGCACGTAGTGAGAGCTTAAGTAAAAAGCTAGATTCGCAAAAAAAAGCCATATCAGACCTTAAAGCACAGTATAGCACCATGGCGTCACAGTACGACGCGCAGGCAAAGAAAACGGCGGACTTATCCACCAAGTATGACTCGGAAAAATCAAAGCTAGAGCAGTTAAAAAACACCCTTGGTGTTACATCTGACGAGTATAAAGCGCAATCGCAAGTAGTAGACAGCTTGGAAAAAGAGCTAAAAGAGAGCGAGACCGCCCAAAATAAAATGGCATCAAGTCTTACTACTATGCGCACCCAAATAAATAACGCTGAGGCTAGCGTAGTTAAGTCGGAAAACTCACTAAATGCAATGAATGAAGAGCTTGAAGAGACTAGCACAGATGCTAACAAGGCAGGTAAGGGACTAAACGACTTAGGCAAAAATGCAGACGACGCGGGCAAAAGGTTTGACGGCTTAAAGAGCGTAGCGGGTACGGCGTTAAAAGGTTTAGGCGCAGCACTTGCGGCAGCAGGGGCAGGCGCAGTCGCAGTAGGTAAGTCAGCGATAGAAAATTACGCCAATTATGAGCAATTAGTAGGCGGTGTAGAAACGCTTTTCGGCACGGGAGGACAAAGTCTCAAAGAATACGCTAAAAGCGTAGGTAAGAGCGTAGGCGACGCAAGAAAAGAGTATAAATCTTTGGAAAAAGCGCAAAGTACAGTAACAAGTAACGCAAGTAAGGCTTTTAAGACCGCAGGAATGGACGCCAACACCTACATGGATACCGTTACAAGCTTTAGTGCATCGCTTATATCATCACTAGGCGGCGACACAAACAAAGCCGCTAAGTATGCTGACCAAGCTATTATAGATATGAGCGACAACGCAAATAAGATGGGTACGGATATTGAGAGCATACAGAATGCTTACTCTGGTTTCGCGAAGGGTAATTTTAGCATGCTCGATAATCTTAAGTTAGGATACGGAGGCACTCAAAAAGAGATGTATAGGCTCTTACAAGACGCCTCAAAACTTGACGATAGCTTTAACGCCGACTTTAGTTTGGATAGTAAGGGGCATTTAGAGGCGGACTTTGCCGACATAACCCAAGCTATACATATAGTGCAAAGTGAAATGGGTATAACGGGAACTACGGCAAAAGAGGCGGAGCAAACCATAAGCGGTTCGGTTTCGTCCATGAAATCTGCATGGACTAACTTAATTACGGGCATGGCAGACGATAACGCCAACTTTAGCGGCTTAATATCCGATTTTGTTGATAGTGTAGTAACCGTCGGCAATAACTTAATACCACGTATTAAAACGGTTATAAGTGGTATAGGGCAACTTGTAGACGGGCTTATAAAAGAGACCTTGCCTATCATACTTAAAGAAATACCGCCGTTATTAAGCGAGCTATTACCTATACTTATAGAGTCAATAGAGGGCATTATAAGCGGAGTAGCAGGCGTTTTACCCGACTTGATAAATATAATAGTAGATATTATACCTCAGATAGTAGACGCTGTAACACGACTTATACCGCAGTTAATAACTGTAGGCTTAAGTATAGTTAATAATATATTAATAGGCGTTAGTAAGATGCTACCTAAGTTACTTAAGAGTATCGTTGATATGATACCGCAGATAATAAACGCGTTAGTAAGTGGCTTACCTCAGATAATAGACGGGGCGCTTACCTTGTTAATGGGTATAGTAGATGCGATACCGTTACTTATAAACGCTTTAGTACCTAAGCTACCGACTATTATAACAAGTATTATTAACGTATTAATTAACAGCGTTGACATGATAGTAGATGGAGCGCTTAAGCTATTAATGGGTATAGTGGACGCAATACCCGAGTTATTAGATATATTAATACCTCAGATACCTTTAATAGTTAACGCAATAGTAACGGGACTTGTTAACTTATCAACTACTCTACTAGATGGAGCGGTTAAGCTCTTAATGGGTATAGTAGATGCAATACCTATACTTATAGATAAGTTAATACCTCAGATACCGACAATAATAGAGACGTTAGTTGATATTTTAGTAACAAATGTGCCTTTGATTATAGACGCAAGCGTGCAGTTGTTAAACGGTATTATAAAAGCGATACCCGTAATAATCGAAAAGTTAATACCTCAAATACCTAAGATAGTTATATCTATAGTAGGGGCATTAATTAAAAGCATACCTACGTTACTTGCAGGAGCTGTTAAGTTATTTATGGCACTTGTAACGGGACAACGTGAGGCTGGTATAGCCTTATTAAAAGCAATACCTGCTATAGTATCAGGCATTATAAAAGGCTTTTCGGGCGTAGTAGATTTTTATAAATCGCTATGGGGTAAGGTTATTGACATCTTTAAAGGTGCGCCTGCATTTTTTAAAAATGTATTTACTGATGCATGGAACGGCGTAAAGAAGATATTTAGCAATTTTTCTAGCTTTTTCGGCGATTTATGGGACAAAATAAAAAGTACATTTAGCAAGCTAGGCACATCTATAGGCGACGCTATAGGCGGAGCAGTAAAAAGCGGTATAAACGGTGTTATAGGATTGATACAAGACACCATTAACCGAGGCATTAAGCTTATAAACGGCGCTATTAAACTTATAAACAAAATACCTGCGGTTAATATAGGCAAACTAGATCTACTTAAGCTGCCAAGACTTGCTAAGGGTGGTATAGTTGACAGTCCGACACTTGCGGAAATCGGAGAAAAAGGACGCGAGGCAATAATACCACTAGAAAATAATAAAGGTTGGATAAAAGAGCTAGCGGCGGAACTTGAAAGCACTATGCTTAAGCCTATAACTAACACATTAAACCCAAGCGCAAGTTATAACTATGATACCATGGTAAATGCTTTTAAAGATGCACTTGGGCAAATGAAAGTTGTACTTGATGATGAAGAAATGGGTAATTTTGTTGAAAAAACAGTAGCTGACGCTATTTACACTTAAGGGGGTAAGCAATGAGACCATATATTATAATTAACGGGGTATCATCAAACACCATAAACGGCTTACTTATACAGAGCTTACCGCCGATAAGTAAGCCACCTATAAGAACTAACGCTGAAGAAATCGACGGCAGAGACGGCGACGTAGTAGAGATACTAGGCTTTGGCGCATATGATAAGACCTTTTCTATCGGTTTATACGGTGATTATAACGTTAACGACGTTATAGCATACCTAAATACAAGCGGTATAATAACATTTAGCAACGAAAGAGATAAATATTATAAGTTTGCGACGTATCAGCAAATAGACTTAGAAAAACTTATCAGATTTAAGCAAGCGCAGGTAACTATACACGTACAACCGTTTAAGTACTCAGCGGACGAAAAAGAAATACTTAACACATACCCGAGCGGAACGACAAGGGCTGTTATAGCTGTTAGAAATAACGGTAACATCTACTCCAAGCCGACGCTTACCGTTACGGGTTCGGGTGCGGTTGATATTTTAATAAATAATAAGCCAATATTTACATTAAACTTATCAGCACACGGCGAAAGTATTATACTAGATGCAGAGAGTATGAACGCAACCGCGCCAAATGGTAACTATCTTAATCGCAAGGTAAGTGGCGATTATGACAACTTAAGACTAGATACGGGAGTTAATACTATAGCAGTTAACGGCGATATAACCGACGTTGATATAGCTAATTACTCGCGTTGGATATAAGGGGGTTAATATGTTAAATAAACAAGATTTTTTAAATGCTATCTATCAAGATATAGATATAGTTAAAGGCGATACTTTAGCATTTAACTTTCAACTACACGGCTTAAACGGTGCAGTACCTACCTTTTTGTTTACTTGTAAAGAAAACCCCGACGGCGTAACTTATTTTACCTCAGACAGCGACGACGGTATCACGTTGGAAGAGTACGACGAGCAAACCGACACGGCAACATATAGCGTTTATATAGCACCTAATAAGACCGAGGGGCTAGAGCTTGCAAGATATTATTATGATTTAAAGATGCAGTTAAACGGCGATATATATACGCTTATGCGTGGCAGATTTGCCTTGCTTTATAAGGTAGGATAAGGGGGTATTATATGGCTAATAGTATCATTAAAAAAACCTTGCTTATTAAAGGCGACGCAGGCGAGCAAGGGGACGCGGGAACAGATACAACGCTACCAATTAACGGGCTTGTATTTTTTGAGGGCGAAGAAATACCCGAGGGATACGAGCTTTACAAAGATTTAGAGGGGGCGAACGAATGAGTAATGATGTAATATTTAAAACAGATTTGATTAAAGGCACTAAAGGAAATAAAGGCGATACGGGCGTAAGCTATGAAGTCCCGACGGGTGCGATAATCGCTTACGACGGTACAACCATACCCGAGGGGTACGTAGAGACAGATGCACCGCCCGAGGTACAAGCTATAGTAACATGTCAAAGTGCGGTGCTTAAAAAGATAAGTAACGCCTTTGAGGGTAAAGTATACGTTAAAAGTAAAACAGTATAAGAAAGAGAGGTATTAAAAAATGTTAGGTTCATTAAATCATATTACGGGCAGTAGTGGAATTACTGACCTAGGAATTGAAGAGATAAGCTATAATAGCGACAACCAAATGACCGTTTTTGGTTATGATACTTTTTTTATAATTACGGATATGTATTGGACAAAAGATGATAAAAAAGATATTTACTATTTTACAATGGGGGCTACTTTAATACAAAATCCGACAGCCCGTGTAGGTATATGGGATAATACTAATAAAGTATTTATATTTGCTTACGGTGCTAATTATCTATATGGTGCAATATCAGCCAATACTAAAAATATTATAAACTTAAATGATGATACCATGACGGGTTCAAGTAGTAATTTATCAGCTTTACCCGACTTGCACAATAATAATATGCTACATATGCGCGGAACTAGTAATTATATGTATGTAGATATTTTTAGTTGTGACGGTGTTAAATCTGATTTAGTATGGATAGTAGGCACGCCATCTGGTAGCGCTGCCCTTGCTGACAGCTTTAACACAGAGGTAGAACTTGACGACGGCACAGTATTAACGCCTATAGTCAGCGTAGGTTCGGGAAATACTAATACTAAAGCATGGTTAGCAATAAAAAGCAGTACTAGCGACTCAAGCTATAGCCGTGGCGGAGATACCGACGAGGATTTTATAGAGGGGGCATGATGGAAGTAAAAGAAATCAAGCAAAAAATGGAAGAGACAAAAGACGAAAAAATAAAGGCAATGTTAACAGAACTAATAGTAATTAAGGAAATGATAAAAAGCACTAACACAAATAGTGCTACGGCGTGCTTTAACGTCATGCAGGATTTAAAAAAATTATAAGGGGGTATATTATGAAATGGATTAAAAAGGTAGCTACTACACCACTTGGAGCGATAGCTAAAGTTATTGACAGCCTTACAAGTGGAGTTAATGAGCGCTCTAACGCTCCAAGTATCCACGCGGTTAATGAGGCGTTAGCCTTAAAGCAAGATTTTTTAAACTTTGACAGCAAACCAACAAGCGGAAGTGAAAACCCCGTAACAAGTGGCGGACTATTGGAGTATTTAAAGGGCGAGTTTTTAGAGACCGTTTACCCCGTAGGCTCGGTGTATTTAACTACAAGCGAGAGCGTTAACCCTGCTACCCTTTTTGGCGGAACTTGGGAGCGTGAAAGCGGTAAATATATTTATGCAGGCGGCGAAGATTACGACCACCGCGTAAACAATAGAGGCGGTAACAAGAATTATATATATACGCCCGAGGGTACAGTAGAACCGCATAAGCTAACAGTAGATGAGATACCCGAGCATAGGCATACTTACGGCTTAGCATCTGCGCAAACTGCGCAAACGTTTAGTGTAGGACAGAGCAGCGGCGTAGTTGGAATAAACACGACTGAGACGACAACGGGAGCAAGTGGCAGCGGTGCTAATCATAGCCATGGATTTGAGGGAACTACGGCAGCAATCGAGCTAAACCCCGAGTATTATTGCGTTGCATTATGGAGACGTGTTGCTTAAAAGAAAGGATAAACGGGAAAAATGACATCTGCGGTAATAACTATTATATCAACTATAGGCGTAGCGGTTATAAGCCTAATAGGTACGATATTTACAACTAAATCTAGTAGCGATAAAATACAACACGATTTAGATAAACATAACGCCGTGCAGGATACCAAGCTTGAAGAGCTTACTCGCGAAGTTAGACAGCATAACGACTTCGCAACACGTATACCCGTCATAGAGCAACGCGTCACGGCGCTTGAAAAAGAGACTTTTAAAAAATAAGGGGGCGTAAACATGATTAAAGTATTTAACGCCTTAGATAAGGACTACACAAGCAACGGCGACGCCGTTATAATACCCTTAAAAGCACGAGTTAAAAACTCAGATAACGGCGACTTTTACATGGAGATGACTTGCGGGACGGAATATAACGACTATATACAACCCAATAACATCTTAGTAGCTCCAACACCGCAGGGCGAGCAGGCTTTTAGAATATCAAGTAACATCACCAAAACCAAGAAAAAAATAACCGTTAAAGCGTGGCATATCTTTTACGATTCTAACAATTATTTAATAGCCGATAGTTACGCCGTTAATATGACTTGTAACGACGCTTTAAACCACTTTAACAGCGCAACAGATAACCCAAGCCCCTTTAGTATGTATAGCGATATTATAAGCACTAATACGTTTAGATGCGTGCGTAAGTCACTTGCTGAGTGTATTAATACCGTTTTAGAGCGTTGGGGCGGACATTTAAAGCGTGATAATTGGAATATATCAATCTTAGCAAGTATAGGCGTAGATAATGGCATAACAATACAGTACAAAAAGAACTTGGAAGAGCTAACGGCTACTTATGATTGGTCGGGGGTTTGTACTAAGGTTTTACCCGTTGGAAAAGACGGTATCTTATTAGATGAGTTATACGTATATAGCTCTATACAGTACGACATACCATACACCAAGACGGTTAGCTTTTCTCAAGACATAGACGAAAACGACTACAAGGACGACGAGGGCAACGTAGACGAGGACGCTTATAAAAGCGCGTTAAAATCCGATTTAAGAAAACAAGCTAAAGAGTATGTTAATAAAGCCTGCTATCCGTCGGTAAATTACACGCTAAAAGGCAAACCCGAAAAGGTAACAGAGATAGGCGACATTATAAGAGTACAAGATAAGCGCATAGGTGTAGATATTACTACTAGCGTTATAAGTTACGAGTATGATTGTTTACTAAAAAAGTATGTTAGCTTAGAATTTGGAAACTTTGACAAAACACTAAACAACCTTGTAAGTAATATAAACAGCTCTACAACATCGCAAGTAGACACCGCCGTAGTTGCTTTAACAAGTGATTTTAATAGTGCTATAAGTAAAGCGCAAACCGATATTTTAAGCAGGTTTACCGATAGTTACTGTATATTTGAGGGTGAACAAATATTAATCGTAGATAGGCTGCCATCTAATAAGGCTACTAACGTTATAAGGATTAATAATGCAGGTGTAAGCCTCAGTAAAACGGGTATAAAAGGCACATTTAGCACAGTTTTAAACATAAACGGTACTTTAGATGCGCAAGCGCTTAATTTTATAAATCTTAATACCGTAAAAGAGTTTTTTTATCAAAAAGGTAATAAATATAGCGCTAGTAATAGAGTAGTAAACGGTTATATAACAAACGATAGTAAGCAAATATATTTTACCTTAACCTTGCCTAAGTCAATGGCAAATGTTACGCCAACACTTACAGAGCTTAAGATAAACGGGCGACACGTAGGCGGTGGCTATATATTTAGTAGTGCTTACATATCCGCAGGCTATGACGTGTTAAACGATAGCGCTTTAAACGTATCAATAGCACAAAAGACAGATGATTATATAACGGTACTTATAGAGAGTACTACGGCTTGGAGCGTAACCGATAACACGCCCGTTTCTATCTCTATAGAGAGCTTAAAAATATCTTTTAATTAAATCCATATACCAATAAAAAACCCCTTAAAACGTTTTAAAACGCCTTAAGGGGCTTTTATTATTTTTTAATATCGCATCGTATTAGATCCTTGATGTATCCTTGAGCGTTGCCGACGCTTTTAAGTCGCTTTAATATATCCGCGTCGGTGTGGATATTAAGCTTTAAATATACGCCCTTAGTATTTGCCTTATCATACTTAGCGGACGCCTTAGCCTGCGCTTTACTTGCCATCTTAACACCCCCTTAAAACATCTTATCCCGTAGCTTTTCTGCCAACACATGGAGCAGGAGCGCCCCGAGTAAACTAGTTATAAGTATTACGCCTTGAATAATGATACCCTTAATACTATCAGACTCGCAGAATATCGACATCATAAAAACAAAGCCTAATATAATACTCAGCGTATCTAAAATATTACTTAAAAGTCTTTTATGCATGATTAAGCCCCCTTTTCTCTAATCCTTTTAAATGTAGCCTAGCGTAGCCTAGCGTAGCCTAGCGTAGCCTAGCGTAGCCCCGTGTAGCCGATAGGACAGCTTTGGTTTTTATTTTGACTTCATCACAAAACACCCTTTTTCAATTTCATGTAAGCATCCAGTTCTTTGTCATCAGGAAATTCACCCCAAAAATCACGCTTCCAACCGCCATTGAAGAAGACCAGTCCTGTGAAGTCTTCCTTGCTTCCCTTGATAGGAATGTCCTGGAACTTCATCCCAGTTCTTTTTTGAATGTAGTGAATTATTTCTTCTGCTTTCATAATGTCATTATCAAGACATATCAGAAACTTATCATTGTATTCCAGTGTTATGTAAGTGTGACCACCACATCTGATTGAATATCCTTCCATAATTTATTCTCCTTTATTTTCATTTTCTCCTCGTGTAACCGTTAGGTCAGCTATTAAACTACTTTTCATTTATTATAAGTTTTGTTTTATACCCTCTTAGCCTTAATTCCCACTCTTTTATAGTTGCCTCTATTTCGTTAAAAGTCTTAATGTAAACTACGTCGTTACCCTTGTTTGCTACTATTTCGTATCTCATAACCTTTTTACCCTGCGCCTTGGTGGCGTCCCTTTCTTTATTTGATAATATAAGTATATACCTATACACTCAAAAAGTGTACCCTAAAAATTAGATATTAAATACATGAAAAATTAGTGATTTAGTAAAATATAAATATTACTAAGTTAAAAAGGTGTTGACATCTAAAAACCAAAGGTTTATATTATACATATGTTAACGCGTTAGCGTTTATTTGTACAAATAAACCACAGAAAGGGGGCGAATTAATGACTAAGCGAATGTATCCTAATATCAATGCAGAGCTGAGCCGTAACGGATTTACCTTACTTATGTTAGCTGAGCATATGGGTATCACAAGGCAAGCACTTTACAAGAAATTAACGGGTACTACACAATTTACCGCTAATGATATGCAGGCTATACAAAACTTTTTTAAGTTAAAAGGTTGCGGTACTTTATCCTTAGACTATCTTTTTAATATTAATAAGTAACGCCGCCAAGAACTGATAACATGGATTTATTGAAAGGAAAAAAATTATATGGAAATCTTACCAACATTAGAGAGCTTACCGACCGAGAAAGTGCTAGAGCTTAACGCTAAATTGCAGCAGAAAAAAAACGCACTACGCAAGGCTTTAAAGAGTAAAGGCGTACTCAAAAAAGGCGGTAAAAACGATTACGACCACTATAGCTACTTTTCAGAGGCGCAATATAAAGAGTTATTTACTGAGCTATTTACTGATGCACATCTTGAACTTAGTTTTACAGAGTTGGAGTATAACACCTTTACGGGTAGTGAAAAGCAAGCGAACGGGCGTATGCCTAAGCTTAAGTTTATCTTAACCGACATAGATACGGGATTTTTTGAAGAAACAATAATAACGGGCGAGGGTATCGACAAGGGCGACAAAGCAGGATATAAAGCCTACACGGGAGCGCTAAAGTATTATCTCGCTAATACTTTTATGGTTGCAACGGGAGACGACCCCGAGAAAGACAGCCCACAAGCAAAAATGAACACCAAGCAGGAAAAGAAAGCGAGCGCTAAGCAAATCGAATTATTAAATAACTTAGTAAACGACGTACCCGCTATGCTTAAATATTATAAGGTTAATGCAATAGAAGAACTGACCGTAAAGCAAGCAAGCGAGGTTATTAGCAAATTAAAGGGGGTTAAGTAATGGACTTAATAACAATAAAAGACGAAACGGCTATATTAGACCGTGAGACCGCTACAAAGATAGCAGAGTTTGAGCAGATGGCAAAAGAGATAAAAGCCAAAGAAGACGAGCTGAAAAAAGCCATACTTAAAGAGATGGAGTCCAAGCAATTAATAAAGCTTGATACTGATAACTTAACTATAACATATATAGCACCGTCGGAGCGTGAGAGCTTAGACAGTAAGACATTGCGTGAAAAACTGCCCAACGTATACGATGCTTACGTTAAGATAAGCCCCGTTAAGTCGTATATACGTATCGAGTTAAAGGGGTAATATATGGAGCATTGGAATATTAAAGGATATACCTTAGAGTATGACGACGACACGCATACTTACTTAGTAGATGGTGTTATAGTACCAAGCGTTACGCAAGTATTAAGTTTAAAATTTGGTAACAAGTATGAACATGTTAACCGCTCTACCTTAGAGCGTGCAGCTAACAGAGGTACGCTTATACATAAAGCTATAGAAGAGTATTGCAAAACGGGCGCAGATGATAGCTCCAAAGAATTACATAACTTTATCTTTTTAAAAAATTACTATGATTTTAAAGTGCTAGAAAACGAAGTACCGATAATAATCTTTACAGATGATAAGCCGACCGCCGCAGGGCGCTTAGATTTGATACTAGACATTAACGGGGGGCTTGCCGTAGCTGATATTAAAACTACAGCGGTACTCGATAAAGAGTACTTAGCTTACCAACTTAACCTATATCGTGTAGGATATTATCAAAGCTACGACGCGTTAGCCTGCGAACTGTACGGCGTACATCTTAAAGAAAATAAAAGAAAGTTAGTAAAAATACCCGTTAACGAGGGTATAGCATGGCACATTTTGGAAGATTACAAAGGGGGTAAACATGAATAAAGTAATATTACTCGGGCGACTCACTAAAGATCCCGACACAAGACAAGCAGGCGAGACTACAGTATCACGCTTTACACTAGCAGTAAACCGACGTTACAAAAAAGAGGGCGGGCAAGATGCGGACTTTCCCAACGTCGTAACGTTTGGTAAGACTGCTGAGTTTGTAGATAAATACTTACATAAGGGTATTAAAATAGCCTTAGAGGGGCGTATAGTAACGGGCAGTTACAAGGATAATAACGGCGTAACAAGATATACAACCGAGGTTGTGGCGGATAATGTAGAATTTGCTGAGAGCAAAAAGGTTGATAGTGATAATAATAGTAATAATAACAGTAATACGGATAACGAATGGGTAAATGTAGACGACGCAATAGCGGAAGATTTACCTTTCGTTTAAAAAAAAGAAAAGAGGTTAAAATATGGAAAATGTAAATATTGACGAAATGATAGCAGATGCAAAAGCTGAGGAAGAAGTAGAAAAAGAGCAGGCTAAAGCAACCAAGGAAGAAGAAAAAAAGAAAGAGTTTAAAGACTTTATTAAAGACGTATTTACGCCTATAAATGATAGTAAGGTAACTATAAGCTTAAGAGAGTACACACTACTCTTACAAAAAGAGATAGACTTGCAGAGAATACTTGACGCTATAGTAGACGGCTTAGAGTTGGGATACAATAAAGAGTATTTAATCTTAAGCAAAAGCGAAAACGTAGTGGATGCTATAAGGGTGCTATATCCCGACATATACGACCACTTATTATCTCAAGCAAAAACAGAATGTGCAGAAAACAAGGGGGTTGATTAATATCGACTTATATGAAGAGATACAACGCTTGATGGCGGAGTTAACGGCATCTATTAAACGCTTAAGAGCTAACGGGGTTAAGCTAGCTGAGGCGGAGCGTGACTATAAAATCACGCTCCGAACCGAGGCATTAAGATTAAGGGCGGGCGATAATATGCCCGTTACCTTAATCAATCAAGTAATATATGGAGTACCTACGGTGGCTGAGCTTAGACTTAAGCGAGATATAGAGCAGGCGAACTACGACGCCAATAAAGAGCATATAAACGTAACTAAATTAAAATTAAGAATATTAGAGGCGCAGCTATCGAGAGAATGGAGTGCAGCAGGGAAAGGGGACTTGTAAAAATGGTTTAAGATATGTTCCCGACATAAATGTCGGTAAGATGGAACAGCAGGGAAAGGGGATTTGTAAAAATGGTTTTAGAGCCTTATAAACCTTATAATATACAACTATTTGAGGATATTACGAACAGAATAGCCGTTGATAAGGGGGATATATGAAAGTATTAAGTTTATTTGACGGTATAAGCTGCGGATATATAGCGCTAGAACGTGCAGGCATAAACGTAGATAGATACGTAGCTTATGAAATAGACGAGAACGCTATAACGATTAGTAAAAATAATTACCCTGATATAGAACATAAAGGGGACGTAGTAAAAGCGGATTTTACAGAGTACAAAGGCTACGACTTAATATTAGCGGGGTTTCCGTGTCAAGATTTATCAATAAATACAAAAGATAGGCAGGGACTAAAGGGAGAGCGTAGCGGTTTATTTTGGGAGCTAGTAAGAGCTATAAAAGAGGTAAAGCCGCGTTATTTTCTAGTAGAGAATAACTATAAAATGCCTAAAGAGGACGAGGCTATAATAACCGAAACTTTATGGGTTAAGCCTATTATGATAAATAGTGCTTTACTTTCGGGGCAGACACGCAAGCGCCTATATTGGACTAATATAACTACATATCAACCGCAGGATAAAAAAATATTAGTTAACGACATAATAACCAAGGAAAAAAGAGAGAACTTAATAAACCTTACAACCTTTAATGATAACGTTACTAATAAAGATTATATAGCAGCCCCCCGCCGTATAGGCACTATAGGAAAAGGCGGGCAGGGCGAGCGAGTATATAGCTTATACGGTAAGAGCGTTACTATAAAGGCTAACGGGGGCGGTAGAGGTGCTAAAACGGGGTTATATTTAATAGACGATACAGTAAGAAAACTAACGCCGTTAGAGTGCGAGCGCTTGCAGACTTTACCCGATAATTACACCGCAGGGCTAAGCGATACGGCAAGAGTAAAAGCTATAGGTAACGGGTGGACAGTTGAGGTTATAGCCCACATATTAAGGGGGTTAAAAAATGAGTAAATCAATATTACAACATAACAAGTCTTGCTATATCTGCGGAACTACTCTTAGCTTGCATATGCACCATATATACGGGGGCGCTAATCGCTCCATAAGCGACAAAGACGGTTGCGTAGTGTATTTATGCGTAAACCATCACACGGGAGCGCAGGGCGTACATCTTAACCGTAAAATAGATTTAGCTTTAAAAGCTAGATGCCAAACCGAATGGCAAAAGCAAAACAATAAGACCAAAGAGGATTTTATAAAACGTTATGGCAAAAGTTATTTATAGCTTTGACGCAAATACAAGCCCATAGAGAGCTTTTTAAATTAAGAGTGGTTATTTTATCGACTAAGTTATAAAAGTTTCTAAAAAAACGAAATAAAGGGGGTTATATGACATTTAAAAAGGTTGAAGACGACGTAAAAGAGATACTTAAGTATAACATGGCGGCGCGGTGTGATGATATGCAACTCTACGCCTGCTATGTATACGATAAGACACCCAACAAGGGCGCAGGGTGGCTACAAAAGGTATTTAGCGACCGCAGGTTTAGGATACTAAACAGCATTGCACCTTATGAGACAGTAAGCAGGGTAAGGCGCAGGCTCCAAGAAAAAAATGAAGAGCTAAGAGCGCCCGAGGATTACAGAAAAGAGCGCAAGGCGTTAGAGCTTAAATACAAAGAGTATGCGAGAAAGGGGGCGAAGTGATGGCGGCTATATTTATAACAGCTATTATCTGTATAACGTTAGTATGTATAAGTTGGATTAACAAGGGGGAATAATGAAACTATTTATTGATTACGATTTTATAAATTGGAATGAGTACATCTACATAGAGAGAGGGAGTAAGTACCGCGCTAACCGTGTTAAGCAAGACGAAAAGCAATATATAGGCTATACCGTTAAAGAAAAGTATACTGGAGCTTATCCCGTAACACTAACAGTACGCCCGCATTTTAAGACTAAAAGGCGTGATTTAGACAACTTTAGACTTAAGGGGTTAATAGACGGCTTAGTAGATGCAGGCGTTATAAAAAACGACAATCTTAATTGTATTAATAAGATTATCGTTGAGGCGGTATTTAGTGACGTAGTAGGGGTTGAGGTTGAAATAACAGAAAGCGAGGGGTAAAGAATGGCAGAACGTAGAATGTTTGCTAAGACAATAATAGACAGCGATGCCTTTTTAGATATGCCAATGAGTACGCAAGCACTATACTTTCATTTATCAATGAGAGCAGACGACGACGGGTTTATAAATAACCCTAAACGTATACAACGTATGATTGGAGCAAGCGACGACGACTTAAAACTTTTAATAGCTAAGAGTTTTATTATAACTTTTGAGAGCGGTGTAGTGGTTATTAAACATTGGAAAATTCATAACTATATAAGAGGCGACAGAAAAAAAGATACAACGTACAAGGAAGAAATGGCGTTATTGAGTATTAAAGAAAACGGCGCTTATACATTGGACGGGTCGCAAGCCGTACCACAAATAGAAGAGGCAGAAACACCAAGACAACCAAGTGACAACCAAGTGACAACCAAGCGACAACCAAGCGGCAGCATAGGTAAGGATAGGTTAGGTAAGGATAGGTTAGGTAAGGATAGGTTAGGTAAGGATAGTATAGAGATAGAAAAGCCAAAACGTAAAGCTAAGCGCTTTACTCCGCCCACGCTTGAAGAGGTTATGGCTTATTGTAACGAAAGAAATAACAATATAGATCCGCAACACTTTATTGATTATTACACTTCTAACGGGTGGTTAGTCGGTAAAAATAAAATGAAAGATTGGAAAGCTGCGGTGCGAACTTGGGAGCGTAACGGCTTTAGTAGTAAAAAAGAGCAGACTACAAGCCGAACCGCCCAAGAGCTTAGTAGCTTTTACGGAATGGCGGCGAACTGGGCAGAAAGCGAGGTGCAGGAATGACAAAAGAAGAAGCAATAGAATTAGTAAAATCAGCTTTTGATGTGTGGGAAGATAAATATAGCGTAGGTAATGATATGAATAGAGAACATAAAGCAAGAGATATGGCTATCAAAGCATTAGAACAAGAACCTTGTGAAGATTGCATCAGCAGACATGCAGTGCTTGAAACGATTGATAATAGAATTGAGCAGTTAAAGAGGGATGTAAATGAAATAAACAAATCCTATTCTCATTTAAGTTTTGCAGAGGGTATACATGATGGTTATTGCAGATTGAAATGTGATTTGCGAATTTTATCATCCGTCACACCACAGCCAAAGACAGGACATTGGATAGATATTATGGTTGGAGATATGCCAGCACAAGCGTGTGACAAATGTAATACATTTTATCCATTAGCTTATACGGGCGGAGGGCATAAATATTGCCCTAACTGTGGGAGTAAGATGGAGGTGAAAGAGTGACTAGAAAAGAAGAAATAAAAAACAGTATAGACTACTTAAACAATGTAATAAATTTAGCAACTAAAGAAAGTGTAACTCAAGAACAATTAATAAACTTAAATTTAACGGCACTTGCGAATCAGCTAGCAGATATAAGCGTAACGCTAGCTATAATAGCTGATGAAATGGCAGAAAGTGAGGGGGTAAAACATGAAAAGCAAGGAAGAACATGAACAATGCTGCGGTTCTTGCCGTTGGCACTACTACACAGAGCCAGATGATGACTGGTTCTGCACCAACCCGAACAGCGAAAACTACGCAGACTTCACGGAATACGCGCACAGCTGCGAAGAATATGAAAGCAGGAGGGAAAAAACATGACAAAAAAAGAATTTGCCTTAATAGCGGCAGCACTTAGGACTTATTATCCTAAAGAAAAACTTATACCAAACGAGCAAGCGCTAGAGTTATGGTTTAGGCAGTTAAGCGACTTAGATTACGACTTAGTTAATGTAATAGTTAACAAGTGGGTGAGTGTTGAAAAATGGTCTCCAACTATAGCCGACATAAGAGAGCAGGCGGCGGAACTTGTAAGGGGTGAGGGTAAGAGTTGGGGCGAGGCTTGGGGCGACGTTATAAAAGCTATAAGATGGCATGGAGTTTATGCTGAAGACGAGGCACTAAAAAGCCTAGATGAGTTAACACGTAAGATAGTTAAAAGAATGGGATATAAGAGCATCTGTTTAAGCGAGAATATCGCAACAGAGCGCGCCAATTTCAGAATGATATACAAGCAGGAACAGCAACGCGAGCTACAAGATGCACAGATACCACCAAAAATTAAAGAGCTATTACAAAAAATGCCTAACTTACTAGATGAGGGGGTAGATGATGAAAAACAATTATAAAATACCTTGGCACGTAAGGCAATATGTTAAAAAAGAGCTTATGGACTATAAGAAAAACCGCAAGCTATTAGATAAGCTTATAAGCGATTATAGCGAGTATACTATTAATACACGCTCCATAGCCTTAATAAAGTTAAGAGTGATGCAGATAGAAAAGGTATTAAGTAAGCTTAACAAGGAAGACAAAGAGGCGGCGGAAATAATCTTTTTTTATCACTACACACAAAGCGGGGCTGAGGTTGCTAAGGGACTCAGTAAAGGCGCATACTATAACGCCATGAATAAAGTAATATACTATACCGCACAAGAAATGGAATTAATTTAGGAATAACTAAGGGTTAAAAAATGGTATATTATAAAAAAAGCGAAAGAGAGGTAACGTAATTGAAAGTTATTGATGTGTCACAGTATAACGGGGTGATTAATTGGAAAAAAGTTGCTAAGCATTGCGACGGGGTTATAATAAGGGTAGGTTATAGAGGTTACGGGAGTGCCTCGCTTGTTAAAGACAAAAGGCTAGGCTATAACTTAACAAATGCAAGATTAAATCGGATACCGCTAGGCGTGTATTTTGTCACACAAGCCATAACCGAAAAAGAGGCAAAAGAAGAGGCTAGGTTCACTGTAAATCTAGTTAAAAAGTATAAGCTAACCTATCCAATATTTATTGACTCAGAAAACGCGAACGGCGGAAAAGGTAGAGCAGATGCAGGAAAGCTTACAAAATCAAAAAGAACGGCAATATTAAAGGCATTTTGTGATGAGGTTAAAAAGCTAGGCTATGACGGGGGCGTATATGCGTCGCAAAGTTGGTTTGTCGATTATACAAACCTAAAAGAGCTAAGCAAGTATTTTATTTGGTGCGCTAAGTACTCGAGTGCTGCACCAAGTATCAAGTACGACGCTTGGCAATACATGAGTAAAGGAACAATAGACGGCATCCCGGGTTACGTTGATGTATCTAACTTTTATAAAAAATCAAAATCAACAGATACCAAAAAGAAAACAGAAAAGAAAAAAGAGGCTAAAAAGAAAAGCGCTGAGACCATAGCTAAGGAAGTTATAGCGGGCAAGTGGGGAAATGGCGAAGAGCGCAAGAATAAGCTGAAAAAGGCGGGCTATGATTACAAGATTATACAAAAGCTAGTTAATAAATTATTAAAGTGAGGTAAAATAAAAATGAGTAATAAAGTATATGACATTTTAAAATACATTGCGTTAATAGTGCTACCTGCGGTAGCGACGTTATACTTAACACTATCTACTATATGGGGGCTACCTTACGGCGAGGCGGTAGCTGCAACAATAACGGCAATAGATACGTTTTTAGGTGCGGTATTAGGCATAAGCTCCAAGCGCTATGCAGATGCGCAGGAAGAGGGCGAGTAAATGGACATTGCAAAAGAAAGAGACGAGGCTTTTATAGACTACGTAAAAACGGGAAATTTTAAAAAATTTAATAGATATTGTAAAAAGTACGGCGTACCAATGCCTAAAAATCAAAGAGTAAAGGCGGCAGGAATATACAAGGCTATACAGTATTGTACTAATATACCTCAAGACATTAAAAACAAAGCTATGATAAAATGCTTAGAGCTTGGATTTAGTCCATTAATCAAACCATTTGAGAAAGAGGGCGAATAAATGAGAGCTAAAACAGTTAAAGGCATGATAATAACACCGTTTACTACAGATTTAAGCGAGGTAACTATAAGAGTCGAGAAAACGGGCAAAATTAAGGGCATGAAAGATAATTTTACTACTGTAAGCCTTACTGATGACAAAAGGGGCATAATGATACAAGTTGATTATGACGATATTAAAAATCTTATAAAGGGGCTTTAATATGGAAATTTACAAAGATAAAAAACTAAATAGCTTAATAGGCAAAGCGGTTGAGGTTGTATTATTTGATGATAAAATAATCAAGGGTATATTAGGCTATACGGCAGAGTTTAGCGAGAAATATAAGTACAGAAAGCCTGGCTATTATACTTGTGGCGACTATGATTTTAAAAAAAGCCACGTAAAGAAAATAAGGGGGCTATAATATGGACTTAGTAAGTTGTAGCAAGTGCGGAAAGCTCCATCCAAGGGGTTATAAGTGTACGATAAAGCGCACATATAAAAAAACCGACGACGACAGGCTAAGAAGTACTTACAGATGGACAAAAAAGGCTAAGCAAATCAAAAAAGACGCTAACGGACTATGTGAAGTATGCAGGGCGCAAGGTATATACACTTATAACGACTTGGAAGTGCATCATATAACCAAGCTACGCGATAACCCTAACGGCTTACTTGATGATGATAACTTAATTACGTTATGTGTATATCATCATAAACAAGCCGACGACGGCGAACTAAACGCGGACTTCTTACGGAAGTTAGTCAAGATTAGACAAGGATTTAGTCAAGATTAAACAAGGATTTAGTCAAGATTAAACAAGGATTTAGTCAAGATTAGACAAGGATTTAGTCAAGAAAGGCGTAAAGTATGACGATAGAAAAGGCAATACATGAGTTAATAAACGAATATAACCGCGTTAAGGATAACGTAGGTATAAAAAAGCCCGTTAGTTTTGCGTTGTATAACGTATGGAAGTATGCAGATAAGCACGAGAAAAAAAAGAAGTATAAAAGAAAGGCGTAAAAAATGACTAATTTATACTGTCCAAATTGCCATAGACAATTACATGAAATAGATGTTAAGTTTAAAGTATGTTCGATGTGCTGCACTCCACTTAAGATCAGCGAAGAAAAAAAGGATAATACAGATTGTATTCTTGACAAGATAAAAAACGAGATAGAGCAAGCTGACCTTAAATGGAGATAAGCACGAGTTATATCTAGATGCTTATAAAAAATTTGAAAATAAATGCATACCATTACAGTAAGAGAATGGCAGAAAGGAAATCATGAAAGTAGAAGAGTTGCAGGATATACTAAGCACAATACAGAGCATATTAAAACTAAGCTTAGTAACATTAATAATTATACTAGTGATTATTATATGCTTACTAGGTGGTTATTTAGTTGGATTACTCCAAGAAAGGAAGATGCAAATGGATATTAACAAGTTATTAACAAAAGTGAATAACTCCGAAGACGGCACGCTAGCAAGTACCGTAGAGGGTATGCTGAGCGATGATTACAAAGAAAGATTTTTAGCTGAATACAGACAAGCTTTTATAAGATATACTAAGCTAGATGTTATGATAACAAAAGCTAAGGCAAACAAGATAGATTTTCAGTTAAAAAGCAGGCTAACAACGCTAGAGCGACAACGTAGCATATTATTAGATTATATTTTTATCTTGGAAGAAAGAGCAAAGCAAGAAAATATTAACGTACACGTATATTAAAAGAAAGATAACGGGGTATTAACTAGACTAGGTTAGTACCCCCCGAGGGGGCAAGGGGAAAAGGCAGATGCAGACCAAGAC
>Ga0326512_10000599_pt1 | contig 31383 bp, 55 predicted proteins | sample 1_2617_0518_D_FD_203652 | JGI IMG/M metagenome (GOLD analysis project Ga0326512, IMG submission 203652) | Bovine rumen microbial communities from UC Davis, California, United States - 1_2617_0518 | ecosystem: Host-associated > Mammals > Digestive system > Stomach > Rumen | place: USA...
GCAAACACAAGCGTTTTTATCTATGACTAATGGACACTCAAAACAATGCACTTTGCCGTTTTCATCACGTCTGGAATATCGCTTGCATAATGCCGTTTCTTTGTCTGTCATACTTTCACCGCCTTACCGAATTAGGCTTGTGCCAAAGAACTAATTTTTTTGTCTATATATAGTCCTATATCGGCTCTTATAGTAACGTCTACGTCGCCCGTATTACTAAAAATGTTATTCTCACCCAAAAGCGTAGGAATATCCTGACTTGTGATTGCAAGCGTGATAGGGTTAGCCAATTCGTATTTAATCTTACTATTTCCACATGCTGATTTAAGGCTTGCAACGTCTGTATATTCATCTGCTCGCACAAACACCTGAATTGTATCGCCACTATTAACACTATTTATAGCAAAATCATGGTTATTTGAATTTTGGGCAAAATTGCTCGCACTTGCTTGTCCGTTGATTGTATTAAAGGCTTCACACAATGAATTATTGCTTTGCGGTTTTAACCCATTTATAGAACCATAAAACACGGGGTTAGCATAACTTGTTGTTCTTGATGTAATAGCCGTGTTTATATCGGTCAGTGCATATGTAACAACCAAATTGCCCTTATTGTCAAAATGCCCGCCGTAAACAGTCTGCCCGAAAGTAAATGTGTAGGTGTTGCCGTTGTATGCCTCGTAAGTAATATCGCTACTATCAGTTATAAGCAATTTTGCCGTTGTAAATATATCTGTACCGCCGTTAGCCGTTGACCTATAACCCGTTATAACAAAATATTCCGCACTTGCTGGAGTGGTAAAGGTTTTAGGCGTATTGCTTGTTAAGTTATTCAATACTGTTCCGTCATTTAAACCTTGCTTGCCCTCACCATAATAAATGGCATTTATCGAACCTTGCCAATAATTTTGTTCAAACATTTCGATTATATAAGTCGTTGACGGCTTGCATTTAATAAAGGCGCTCGAAAAATTTGTCGATACAACACCGCTTGTCGTTGAACCGTCCAAATTAGTGTATATACCCCTACGGACGTCCGAATTAGAAAATAAATTTTTACCGCACCTTGTAATTATTCCACTATCAAAGCCTGATATAGTGTATGGGTTATCAGGCGATTTTTCACCGCTACCGCTTTCCACTGCAGTGATTTGAGATACAAGCGACTTAACGGGAATATTATCAGCACCATCTGTAATGTGAACAAGGCTACCGCTTGCCGTGTTGTCGTAATCAAAAGCATTGTCGATTGCGGTTTTAATGCCTTCGGATGTTACAGTATAGCCAATGCCGTGATTGTCCGTAGGCTCATTGTCAAAGATAACATTTGCACTATCGTACTGTGTGGCGACTTCTTCGGCTACACCTTCAGCAATCTGTGTGTGGAGGTTGTGAATGAAAGATTCGGAAGGATCGCCTCCTTCAGTAACGGATTTTTCTACCATCATTCTGAAGTTAAGAGAATAGATTTCCGCATTATCTTTGGATATCTTCAATTCGCAGATATTTTCGCCTTCAACAGCACACATCTGCTCTGTTGTAACGATGTCTACATATGTCTGTCCTTCGACTACATCAACGGATGCCGTAACAATATGCCCATCGGGTTTTCTGACATTCAATTCGATCTCTTCATTGGTAAGAGAATATCCCTGTAAACCATCCATGAGATCGAGACGAATAACTCTGCCAGCATCGTATTGAGAAGCATGGCATACAGGCATCAAGCCTTTCGGGATTATATCTAATCGAATTCTTTCCATTTCCATTAACCTCCTATTTTCTCAATTATAGCATTTAGTTTGGATTCTAACTCATCTATCTTCTTTTGCTGTTTTTTGATGACATCCTGCAAGTAAGGGATCATGCCAATGTAATCCAGAGATGCAGGTGTATCATCGGATGCCTCTGTAACGAGATTAGGAAGGATTTCAGCCACATCCTCTGCTATGAAACCTCTCTTATCCTTTCCTCTCTGTTCGTCTCTGAAATCGAATCTGACAGCCTGTAGAAGAAGAATCTTCTCACTATCATCGATATCCTCGATGTTCTTCTTCACTTTGCGAGAAGATGTCTGTGTGAGAGACACACAGGTAATATTTCCGCTTGAACCATAGGCAAGAATTGTTTGTGTATTACTTGTATCGTATAACGAAATAAAGCCACCATCTGATACAACATTAAGATAAACTCTAACATTACCGCTCGTATTATTAAGAAAGACCACTCCATTGCCATAGTAACCTTTACCAATTGTGGCAATTTGAACACCATTTGAATTATTAAGGTTTAAAGAGCCTCCACCATTATATGCCCATAAATCAACAAGAGCATTATTGTTAGTTTCATATAACCTTAATCTTGTACCCTGATTATTTGTATGCCCGATATTAACTTTAGTTACTTCACTATCGTCAACGAGTCTGAAACTGTTTTTTGCAAGCATATCCTTTAACTTTGCAACACCGCTTGTCATATCAATGCTTGAATTACCATTAGCATCTGACAATATACCTGCCTTGATTACGGAAGCGTTAAGCACACCTGCCGTAATGAAATCTGCGACTATCTGCCCATCCTGCGTGATCGCTGTTTCATAATTTCCATCATATGAGTTAGCAAAGCCTAACCCATTCTTATTCCATCGCCAAATTTCCGTACTTGTTTCTGGATTTTCGGTATTCATGATGAGAATCTCATCTGGCTTGCCATCGCCATTAGAATCGTGCAGGATCACATAGCCTCCCAGATTGCCTGTAATCATCTCCGTAGCATGAGTAATGGCATTTGCCATTGCCGATGTCGAAGGCTTCTCTGCGAGCGTTTTAGAGGCATTTACAATGGTGTCTGTAAGATTGCTCTGGACATCTCCGAATTCTGTTTCGGTATACTTCTCTCGGATGCAATCATATCTTGTCCTAATACACTTGCAATTCGCACGAGTAATACCTAAAGCCTCGTAGTAAATCGTTACTGTATCACAGAGATCGACTCTGTTTGCTAATTCGCCGCTCTGCACGAAAACCAATATGATATTATTGGTTGGAACAGTAAGATTATTCTGGCTGATATAGGTTGTTGCTCTTGCTGTTAATTGAGCAACTGTCGGAGGAGTATTCGCATATTCGCCAGAGACATCTACAGTTAATGTCCTCGGAACATCCAAAGTAAGACCTGTTGCAACCTTCTCTCCTACTACCATAGCATCCTCATTCTTGAAGAAGCAAATGACATGAGTATAGAGATTATTCATGTCGATCTCTTGAGACAATTCAAGCAAATTTTTCTTATATCGAATAGTAACTCCTCTATCCTCTCCAGCATGGAGAAGAAACTGAATATGGAAGTTATCATACTTGATTTCTGCCGTACCGAAGACATCCAAGAATGATCCTTCCTTGCCTCCGAAATATGATCTGACAGAAGCAGGTGTATCAATCTTGAAATTGCCTGTTGTGGTCTTGTCTGTGGTGATAGAATATCCCGATGCTTTACTCTGAAGCAATGCACAAGCACCTGCCGCAGAAGATGCCGTACCACTCGTGATCTCGTAACCAGAAAGATCATATGAGATGTGCTTCCCGAAGACTGAAAATCTACCATTCATGACCTTACCGATTCTATCGATTCGGAATAACTGTGGAGCATCTGTAGGATTAGGCTTCACCTTGATGATTCTTCTCAATGCAATGTCTTCTGCATGGATGCCTGATGCGGCATACTCCATTGTCATTTCGTAGATGCCGTTTCTTTCCTGTTCTACATAGCATGAGATGGCATCGGAAAGAATTCCCAAACCATTGTGCTGTGGTACAATTCCTGCTTCGATGCTCTCGTATAATATCGGATACATAATGCCTCCTTATATTGTCCAGAATTTTGGAGTAATAGTTACGGATGTTATGCCGCCACTATAACTCACGATGTTATCTCCAGAAGAGAGAACAGGGAAATCTCCTGTCATCAAACTATTTCTGTTTTCCGAAGGAAGACGATATACATCCATCCTATCGCAATCAATGTTGAGATAGTCTGTAATGCCTTCGAAGGACATGGTTGTACCATTTACAGTTAGCGTACCATCTCCGCTTCCTACGATGTGAATCAAAGGCTTCGCATTGAAGCCTGTTGGGTTGTATATCGTGCTTCCAGAAGCCATAGATATCTCGGCATTGCCAGACACCAAAAATCGCTCTGGGCGACAATGGAAGACGATATCGAATTTGCCCAATCTGGTGTACCTGTTCTCCACATCAAATGAATCCTTGAAATAAGCAAGACGATAATGATCGGGATCATAGTCATCCATGAGAATCTGCCATCCGTCTTTATGCAATACTCTGGCAACCTCATCAATGGCATCTCTTACGCAATCTTCCGATCCGTTACCGATAAACATGGTATACTTCTGGTCATATGATTCCCATGCATCTTCCATCTCTACGATCTCACGATTCGTACCTGCAATAGTATATGTCTGCCCTTTCCTTCTCGGTCTGGGCATTTGTGGTACAGAGGCGATAAATGCTGGTACATCTTCGCCTCCGAAATAGACTCTCTTATCAAGCATATACAGCCTCCTTGCCATTGATGAGATTCTGCATTTCTCTGCTTACTTCCTTTGCTAATTCTCTCACATCCTGTCCTTCTGCACCATAGATATTGATAGTGATCGGATTATTGCCTACACCAACAGCATTTCTCATCATGCTCATTAGTTTGTCTGTACCAACCACCAATTCGCTTCCTGCTTCTCCACCACCAAGTAACTTTCCATTTGATGCTCCAAAGATCGTAGCATCGTCAAGGATGTAAGGCTCATTCATAGCCTTCTTGTACCAATCAACAGAGATTCTCGGAATGCTCGGAGGATCAAGGCTGAATGATCCACTAATCGAGAAATGCGGCATATCAAGATGCGGCAATGACCAATTGAAATCAAAGAAACTTTTGATCTTCTCAATGGCATTCTTTACTGTGGTTTTCACATTCTCGAAAATGCTGGTAAATTTTTCCTTAATGCTATTCAAACCATTGGTAGCCTTGCTCTTCAGATTGTTGAAACCATTGGTGAAAAATGTTGCTATCGATGTGAAGAATGAAGACACATTATTCTTGAAATTTGTACCGATATTTCTTAACCAATTGCCAAGATTTTGTCCCCACTCGAATGCCTTGTTATAGACATTTCCAAGATTTTCACTCACTACATTGAAGATGGATTTCAGTAATTCCCAAAGCGAATCGAGGATCGCTACAGCCAAAGCACCTATGAGATATAAAACTGTATCCACTACGGCAGGAAAATTATCAAGCGTAGTCTGTACCAGATTATTGATTATGACAGGGATTACGGACACCAATTGAGGCAAGGCAATTACAAGACCATCAGCCAAAGCCATGATTAACTGTAATGCACCTTGAATGAAGGCATCCAAATTTTCTGGTGCTGTCAATGTGGTGATGATCATTGTGATTACAGACACAATCGCAGGTATGGCAGAAGGCAATGCCTCGGTCAAACCATTCATCAAAATCATGAGTAATTCAAGACCTGTATTGAGGAGCAATTCGGCATTATCAATCAAAGCCTGTCCAATGGCAGAGATGATAATCATCGCTGATTCCAGAAGAGAAGGAAGGGCAATAATTATACCCTGCACCAATTCACTCAAAACAGACGATCCTTCGCTCAGCAGACGAGGAAGATTAGATGATATCGAAGTAATCAGAGATGTGATAATTCTTCCTCCGATCTGGAGTAGACGAGGCATGGCAGAATTGAGATTATCGATGAAATCGCTGATGCCTTTGTCTATCATGCCAAGACCTTCGGAATCGTTACCGATCATTACCTCTGTAAGACCATCCATTACTGTTGTAATCGAAGGCAGAAATTCGGACATCATGTTATTCTTCAGACCTGTGAAGGATGTCTGTAAATCCTGTAATGAATCTTGGAAATGTGCCGCATCCTTGACAGCCTCATCGGAGAGGACACCACCTAACTCATGTACCCTCTGCCGCATGGCTTCTGTGTCTTCCGCAGAAGTATTCAGCAATGCACCTAACTCTGTTGCTCCTCTACCAAGTAACTGACCTGCTAAATATGTCCTCTCTGTAGTCGATTCAACATTCTGCAAGCCTTCGATTGTAGCCGCAAAGATTTCCTCTTGGCTCATGTTGGCTAACTCTTCCTGTGTGAGACCGATTCTTTCAAATGCATCGTTACCTGTCTCAACAGCAGAAGCCAATGTTCTCATGCCTGTTCTCAAGGAATCTATGGATGCTCCGCTATGCTGTAAAATTGCATCCCATTCCATGTATTTTTCAGCAGAAATTCCCATCTGTTGTGAAGCCTTATCAATGTGGTCTCCGTATTCGGCAACAGAAGTAATTCCATTGGCAAAGGCTGTGCCTACACCAACCATAGCCGCACCTGTTGCCGCTAATGCCGCACCAGCAACCTTCGCTCCTGCACCTACTACTGTACCAAGTTTCTGACCGAAGGAAGAGCCTCTGGTTTCTGCTCCTTCAAGACCTTCGTCATAGGCTGTTGTATCCAGACCTAATGTTGCGAATAATTCAAATACATTCATTCTTTCTTCCTCCGAATTTTATCGAAGCGAGACATATGCTGTTCCATCGTTTCCTGTGGCTTCTGTGGCTTCGGATTTACCATGTCTGCATATCTCGGGACATCCGCTTCGCCTCTCGTCAATACTGAAGTATAAAAAGCGAGAGAATCAGAGACATAGTTTCGGTATGCCTCTTCCTTCTCTCGCTCCATGCTTTTAGCAAGTAAATATCTGATAAAAGGCTTTACTTCCCTTTTGCCTCTGTAATCTCCGTAACAGGAGTAGAAGAGGCAGACGATGTTACTTGATTCTGCTCCTGCGAATGAAAAAGGCTCTGTACCTCTGGATCATTGATGAGATCAACAACCTGCATCGGTAATGTGAGGAGAGTAATTTTAGGCTCATACTCTTCTACAGATTCGCCTTCAAGCCTTGCAAGAATCTGGATGATCTCCTTCTTGTGATTCTTGATGATAGGCTTGACATATGTAAGAGCAGGTGTACCCTGCTTCCCAGCAAGATCACGAATCTCCTTATCAGCCAAAATCAATGATAAAGGCTCAATGATATCAGCCAATACATCTAATGCTTCTTCGCCTCTGTAATCAGATAGTTTCATAGATTAACCTTCTCCGTTTCCTGCTGTCTGTGTCTGCTCTGGCTCGCCAAGATAGAATTCCGCAGGGATTACATCCTGTGCCGCCATGCTTACATGACCTGTGAGAGTAATGGAGACATTACCCTTGCCCTTATCGGATGTCTTGATGGAGAATCCATCTGTAGAAAGAGCATTGGAAATCTTAACAGCAATGTAGCCGTTATTGGAAAGATCACCGATCCACCAGATTGTCTTGAAATCTGTGGTAGCCAAATCCTTACGAGGTTTGATTGCTCCTGTTGTAGCATCCTTATCTGCCGCACCAAGCATGAAGAGGAGTAAATCCTCGTTGATGTTTAATGCTGTTGTAGAGATAGAAACCTCGGTCTCTGTGATTCTCTTCAATTCCATTGTATTCTTCGGGCAATTATCGATATCCTCTCCGAAATCTTCATATGTAGGCTTTACATTGATTGTGATACCGCCTGTTGTTGCCGTAAGCATATCTTTGTCATCGAATGTGCCTGTCGCAACATCGAAATCCTTAACAAGAATTCCTGCATTGATCTGCAACTCTTCGAATGTGCTTTCTGGAATCTTTGTAAATCTCATTTACATCTTCCTCCTGTTTAGTATTCTGTGAAGAATTCCACTCCCAGATTGAGAATGACTCTTCGTATATTCATGTCTTCGCTCTCCATTTGATGTTGCATAAATGGTGAGCCTTTGGTGATAAACATTCGACCATTATCAAGTTTAATGGTGTTCATCTTCTGGATTCTTTCAGAGACATCATTGGCTAACTCATCTGCTCGCTTCCATGATGTAGACCTGTCATAGATTGATGCCGTAGGAAATACAGGATGACCAAGATCATCTACGATAACCTGATACGCAATATACGGATATTTGGCTTCTGCTACACCAGCATTGATAAGGCTCTGAATGGTCTCATCATCTGGCATAGAATTCTCTTCCCATGCCAATACCCCAAATCCGCTCCAGAATTCGCTGTAAGCCTGTTCCTTATTCATCTTGAGTAATTTCCCATTCTTCTGCTTCAACCGCTCTTAAATCTAATCCTGCGGCTTTAGGAGTATGATTGTCATCGCCATCGGATGTTACTCGGAAATATTTTCCGTCTCTATCTCTCTTTACGATGTCATTGTAACGCAGGATCACCGATCTCTTGGTGAAGAGAGTAAACCTGTTATTCGCTCCTTGCACAGCCGCCACACGAGCCTCTGTGGATGTGTTGAATGAATAGGCAACAAGAATCTCTGCTCCTTCGACATACTTGGTGATTACTCCACCATAGCCATCGGGAGTAGTAGTCTTATCAATGATGTAGGATTTCTCCATTGCATCCTTTACGAGACTCATCTTGTACCTCTCAACTTCCTATACTTGTTAAGCCTTCCTCCGAAGACATCCTGCCATGTGATATTGCTACCAGAATTGGCATTACCGCTTCCGCTCTTGGAATACGAATATCCTGCAAAGGATTCGGAAGTGAATGGAGACATTGCATCGGAATCTGCTCCACCATACTTTGTCTGCCATTCCTTTATGTCGGAGGCAATGGCGATAACTGTAGCAGGTACAGCCATCGCCCATATGCTTCCTTCAAATTCTTCATCCTTCAAATCCGTAGCAGGATAGATGTGAACACCATCATTGAATGTTGATCCGATTATGCGGAAATACTGTCCATCCTTCAAACCGACAGCATCAATAGCACCATCGGAAATTGTGAAGTTTCCAGATATCTTCTTCTCCCAAAAATAGTTATTGAGATATTCGCAAATCTCGGTCAATATCAATTCCATGATTAGCCTTCTCCACCTTCAGTTTCCTCTGCAATCGTACCTACGATAACACCAGCAGGAATCTCTGCGAAGAGATCAATACCAGAAACGGCAACTGTCTCTTCCTGCATTCTCTGGTAGTTAGCATCCTCATGGATACCTACGAGACCTGTCTCTGCATCTGTTGTGAATGAGAATGCTTCGCCAAGACCATTTGCCTCGTTTACATCGATGTAGTAGAGGACAATATTCTGTGATGCTGTTGCATAGAATGTACCCTTTGTTACACGAGGAGTCATGATTACTGTACCGAGACCGAGGAAATTCTCAATATAGGAGAATCCGAATGATGTCTGTACAGAAATCTGTGCCTTGCCGAGATAGTCAGCAACATCCTGCGGGTTAAGGATGTATACAGGAGCAATGTCCTCATCCTCAAATGCTGTCTGGAGTTTACCCCATGCATTAGCGAGTGCCGCCTGTAAGCCAATACCTGTTGCTGTGCCTGTACCGCTTGCGAGATCGGTAATGAATGCACTTCTAATATCCTTCTGGATGTCGAGAATGAGTTTCTTATCTGTCTCGTTTACAGCCTGATCGTAACCGCCCTTGAGGATAGCCTCTGCTGTGGAAGCCTTTCTCCACTTCTTGAGTGTAGCCTCGCCTACGGCTGTCCATGTGGTAGCATACTGTGAAAGCGGAATGATCTCACCTTCGGGAACAGCACCACTTGCGAGTGTGCCTGTTACTGTGAGTTTCTTGAGAACTGTTCCTGCTGTTACAGGAATCTTTCTTGAGATGCCAAGCATCTTTACGAGAGAGTTTACATTCTCACCAAAGAGTGTTGCGAAATCCAACTCTCTAACCTTTGCCAGATTAGCCTTCTTGATTACATTGGTTTCTGCATCTGTGATAACATTAGCCATAACAATTTCTCCTTTTCAGAAATTTAGTTTGATTCTGAAAGACCTGATAACTGTGGGAACAAAGAAGAATTCTCCATCATAGCCTTCTGTCTTGCGACAGGATCAGATATCGCTCTAATCTGTTCTTTCGTCATTGTAGTCTTTCCTGTGTTTGACGGAGGATTAGCCGAAGGTACACCTTCTGTGGATTTGGTAGCAATGAAATCACTCCATTCCTCTTTCAGTTTTGCCTTCAATGTCTCCTCGTCTTTGATTCCCTCTTCGGTCAATTCGATGCCGTTGATGTCGGATACCTTGATAACAGAATCGATTCTCTTATCGGGAATTCCGATATCCTTGAGTACATGACGGAATGCTGATTCTTTCTTGGCTGTTGTCTCCTTGTTGTTGACCTCTGCCTTGTAATCCTCGTATTCCTTCTGTAAGGCTTCGTACTTCTCCTTGTAGGGATCATCCCCTTCCATCTTCTTCTCCGCTTCTGTGAGCCTCTTCTCGATGTCTGGGAGTCTTTCGGCATCTGCCTTGTACTTGTCTCTCTCTTCCTTGAGAGCATCGGTAACTTCGGTATGTGCCGCAATGATTTCGTCTACCTTATCTGCTTCAATACCCAGAGCAGACAAGAATTTTCTGGTAAATGCCATGTTTCGAATCTCCTTTTCTTCGGTAAATATTGCTTCATTTATTCGATTCTATTTTCATTATATACCACAAATGAAAATTCATTTCAACAATATGAAAACGAAAATAAAAGGCAAAAGAAAACGGATGCCACAAGGACATCCGCTTTCCCATTCCCATAAAATCAAGGCATTGGGTAATAAAAGAACACCATTTAGATTATCACTCTTTCAATGCCGATTCAAGCATCTGTTTATACTGTGCCTGATGTGCTGTTGCTCCAAACTGAATGAAATGCTTGGCATGCACACCTGATGTCCATCTCAAGACTCCATCCTTATCCTGATATGCCCACGGAGTCTGTCTTCCTCCTCCGCCTTCCGCATACTTACCTGTGCCGAATTCATGATAGATCGCATACTCCACATCCGTACCGATATAGACACATTGATTGGCTTCGTCTACAGCATGCGTGATGCTGTTCTTCAATGTTGATGTGTCAATCGTGCCTGTCATCGTCAGAACATTTGCCGCTGTAGATGCCGCATCCTCTCCAATGGCTTCCAGCCATGCATTGATCTTCTCCTTACATGCCGCCATAACTTCGTCTTTGTGGTCATCAAACTTGACCGATATTACCTTTGCCATCGTCTTCCTCCTCTCCGTCATCCTCTGGCATACCACACATCAGATCACATAACTCCTCTGGTGTTAGATCGTAGAATATCGCTCCCATTATGGTCTCCTTCCTCTGACATATACAGGGATCGTATCGATGCCAAGCAATTTAGCCGCCATCGCTCTGTGCCTTCCTTCCTGTCCTGCTGGCTCTCTTGAGTAATCAAGATATCCCATATCAAATTTTACACCTTCAGCCATCATCTTGGCATATTCCTTGACATTTTCGTAATCGCAAATAATAGCCGCCTCTTTGGTGGTATGGAATACCTCATATGAGATTCTATCGATATATTCGTCTGGAGACATCTCCGCAATAAATCCGATGCCTTTCTCCAAATCGGAATCGAATTGACCGATATCCATAATTGTAGAGAAGCCTTCGTATTCCTTGTCGGCATCGCCTTTGACAAATGGATGCTTTTCTGATTCCCATTCATCTATCTGTTCTTTGGCATTCTCTCTATCGATATCTTCCATCTGGTCTCGTACATCCATCAGCCTTGCCTCTGTTGGCTTCTCCTTCTCCCTTATCTGCTCAAGACGAGCATTTATTTCCTCGCCTCTCTCTGTGTAAGACATAGGTTTCTCGCCAAGCAATGCCGCCAATTCATCTGACATATCCCAATCCTCTTTAGGTTTGACCTGTCTCTCACCTTTCAATTCTTCTGTAAGGCTCTTTCTCTCGTCTTTAAGGCTTATCTCTTCCTTTACCAATGCAGACCTTTCGGATTCCAGAGAAGTATATTTTGGATCGTAGATGTAACTGTCATCGCCTACAAATTCTCTCTTCAATTCATCGCTTGACATCTGGTTTACTTCCTCTGCTCTGACCTTCATATCGGAAGGCAAAGCATCTCCCTTGCTTGCTACGAAATCCTTCGGATTCTGGTTATTCTCCTGTGGATATACATCATCCTTTGAGACCATCTTATCCACAACTCTCTCATAACTCTCTGGATATTGAGTCTTCATGAATTGCTCATACAATTCTTGGTCTTTGGAATGGTCTACTCCCTTTAACTGAAGAGACAATCTGCATCGGCAATTGTATATCTCTTCTGGATCGCCTTCTGGATCAGCAGGATACCGAAGAGGATGAGCGAGAAAACTTGCTCCGAAAACACCATTCTCATCTCGTACTGTACCATCCAATTCAAGATGGCTCTCTCTTGTCCTGTTGTCATATGTGGCAGACCATACCTCATCCATCGGAATGCCTTGCTTCTTGAGATCATCAGCCGCTTCCGCTCTGCCCATGTTCTCCGCACCTGTCATCATTGTCCTTGCGTTACGGACAGCCGCATTCCTGTCCATGTCGGTTACTCGCTGTAATCGGTCTGCGACCTTCTCTATAGGCTCTCCCTGTATGATGCCCTGCGTGATCTCCCGATTCATCTTCTCGGTATTCCATTTCTTATCGGCATCCATGTCGACATCCTTGAGGAGATTTGGATTATCCTTGATGAGTTTCTGGACAGACCTCTCATTGTATATCTGGAATGTTCCCTGTGTGAGACCTGCCTTGTCTGCCGCCTCAAATCCAAGAGCCTGTGTGAAGTTATAACTCTGTGCCACTACCATTGGCATTGCACCATTGACCATAGCCATTGCCGCTACATCGGCATTCACAGCCATTGTCGACAGGGAATCAATGGTGGATTTGTACTTATCGTTCTGCACGATATGTCTGTTCCTCCATTGGCTGTATTCTTCCTGCGTTATCTTCCCTGCTTCGACCTGTGCTTGCATATTGGCATCCTGCTTCTCAAAGCCTTCCATGAAATCGGAAAGTTTACCCTGCATTTCTTTAGCCGCATCTGCATAAAGAGCAGATAGTTTGTCTTCTATCTGCTCCATATAACTGTCCATTTTATCGGACATATAATCCGAATTGTATTTAAGCCTCTTCGCCATTGTTAATTGCTGTGCCGCCTGTCATTCTTTGGACATCTATCCTCGCCTGTGAATCAAGAGCATCCTCGACCTTATCCTTGTCTCCCATGATAGTCATGATCTTCTCGGTTACATATTGGTCATCAAGGTACAATCCCGAATTGACAAGGCTTGCAATCTCCTCCGTCTTATTGACGATGATTGACCTTGTGTATGTAGGCTCATCTTCTACTCCTGCGACAGCCAAGAGCCTCATGATGAAATCGGTGATCTCTGCTTCGAAGGCATCTAACTTCTCATTCAAAGGCTCATATGCCGCCTCAATCTGCGTAGCCGTTACCGCACCATTGGCAATGTCATATGTGTTCAATGCCATCGCATCTCTGTATAACTGTTTCTCAAGCCTCTCCAGAATCGCTTCTCTCGATGCGTAAGGCACATCTACTGTGGTCGGAGTAACTGTCTGGTCTCCATCTGTCTGTGCCGCATGGAGTTTCCGCATCTTGTCGAGAAATTGTACAAGATCGGCATCATCCATGCCTCCTGCATTGGTTATTGTCCAATATACCAGAGAGGCATCATCCACCTGATTACAATATCCTGCGTTAATCAAATCGAAGGCATCAATGGTAGCCTTCAAAGGAAGTAACTCACTCTGCCTCCTCTCATTTGCCCAGCAGGGAACAACAGGGAATGTCGGATAATTCCTGTACTCGTATATCTCATCTCCGAATGCTTCTGATGTCTGCTTCACTACGATGTATGGTCTCTTTGGTGTCCTCACCATTCCTTCTATATGATTCTTATCCCATTGATATTCGGAGAAACCATCCATCTCGAACATTGTTGCTCTCAATGGCTTCTGTCCATCAACCTGCCAGAATCGGACACCTGCCTTCAATGCTCCATCTTCCTCATCGTAGAGAGGAGCAAATTCGGTAATCTTGTATATCTCGACCTTGCCATTGTTGTAGAAACCAAAGCAGACACCACCAACCTGTGCATTCCTTCCTGCCTTGATTAACTTCCTGTCGAAATCATTTCCAAGAGCATCCTCTCCTGCACCATTCTTCCATGTAACTCCGTTACCCAGAAGAGTAGAATTGGCTTGCATAACATCCCTGTAGAAGAATCTGGATGCAACCTTGTGGTTAGCAGAGAAGTAATCGGGAACAGCCTGTCCTGCCGCATTGAAGAGAATCTTCTCATATCTCTTGATGGTGGTATTCTGTCCTGCGAAGTAATTCTCCGCATCTATCGCCTGTCTGTATTCGGGAGAAGACTTATGCTCGTTGATTAACTGACGGATAAAAGCCATTCTCTCCATTTCGCTGTGATCGGCAACTTCAAGCCAATCTTGGTATGTCTTCATAGGTTATCCTCCTTCGAAAATCTTCCCATAAGCACATTCTACCACATTTGTCAAATGTTCAATACCCAAATGAAGATGCAACACCATCATCCTTCCTCGGATGCAGGATACGGATCATACAGGCGAGAGAGTCTGGAGCATCGTCATGCTCGGCATACTCATTGTAGTCAAGAATCTGGTCGATGTACTCTTGGTCTGTTCCATGCACGAAGATGACATCCTTCCAATCAGCCTTGAGATGCGTAACGATCTTGATGTACTTGTTCATGGTCTCGGCATAGGTGATAACTCGCTCGCCCTTCTCTCGTAGAGCCTTTGCCAGATATCCCTTATCGGCATTGGTCTCACAGTATATCTTCCCTGCCAAGAGTCTCTTCCTGTCTTCGATTATCTGGTCTTCAACCTCATCTATCGCCTTCTGCCATAACTTGCCGTAGACATAGTATTTGCCATCCTTCTTCTTGCAGATAGTGAAGGCTGTGTAGTCTTCTCCGCCATATGCCGCATCAATGTGGCAGAAGTTAGCATTGAGGACATTGCTGATATCTGCTCCCACATTCGCCTTCTCGAAGATGACATCCTCTGCCGCTATGTGTCTCAATTCGTAGTTAGCCGCAAAGAGAGACGGAGACATCGATTCCCTAATGCTCTCTATCTCTTCCTCCGATATCAAGCCTGTGTCCTTCCATGTGTAGATGTGCGGCTCTGCCATGAGGATGGAAGCATCTTCCTTGTGCCATGTGGTGAGAGTATTAACCATCTTGCCGCCTCGGTTAAGGACATTCCTCAACTCCTGATAGATGATCTTCGTCTTTTCTCTTTCCGCTCTGGAGATTCGGTCTTTGACATTGATGATATCGTCATCGAAGATGATGTCGAAATGTCGACCTGTCAATGATCCTCCAAGCGAGATGGCAACTAACTGTGAAGAGCCTTTGGCATCGGTAACAAGATTGGTAGACAATTCCGTAGCATTGCTCACTACGAGTTTTAGGCTGATGCCGTATATCGAATTCACCAATACCTGTGTCTGTGGCGATTCCAGAATCTTCCTTACCTGTGAGATGATCTCTTTTACATCGTCATCGGTCTTCCTCATAAAGAGAATCCTCCTTGTCGGAAGGAGGATCATAATAATGGCTATGGCTATGGATACGCAGGTTGTCTTAAAAGAGCCTCTGTGAGCCTCTAATGTGTAGTCTTCCTTCCCTACTACCATTTCCCTTATCCAATCATTGTGAATCGCTACGAGTTTACTGAAGCCTAATAGATGGGCATACTTCACAGGTTTGTCTCGGAGGAATTCAACCGCTTGTCTTCTGGTTATCATCGTCTTCTCCCAAGACCATAGATTCAACCTCATTGATGGTAGTCTGGTCGACCTCTGCGAGCATGATCTTGTCCACAGGTTTTTGCCCACTCGTATCACGCACAACCTCGTAGGCTTTGATGTCTCCTGCAAGAGCCTTCTTGAACAAAGCAATGGATATGGCTTCTGATCCGCTATGCTTCTCTCCCTGCCTGTTCTCCCATTCTCTCTGAAGCAATTCATCGAGGCAATCTTTGAGCAATTTCTTTTGCCTTCTAACCTCTCCAGATTTCCTGCCTCCCTTTGCGGCATTTTTTCTCACTTCACTCTTACTTCGCTTGGTGGTAGGAATCAGATTGGCTTCCCTTTTCTTTTTTCCGTCAGGTGTCATCTGTCATACTCCATTCTGGCAATGCCCAATCAAGACCATGCTGGTCGATTATCATGCGAAAATCCTCGATGTCATGAGGATTAACGCTGTACTTCTCTGTGCCATCATCCTGTACCTCAATCTTCACATGAAGTAACTCGTGAAGAAGTAGGATGCGAATCTGTTTATCGGTAAATGCTACCACATTAGGCTCGTAGATAGTGATCGTGAAATCACATGGAATTGCCCATTTGTACTTTTCGGGAATCTTCTCGCATTCTCCGAATACTGTTTTCCCTTTGGATTTCTTCTCCTTATCGGAGGAGAGGTACATGATCGTAGCATCGCTCTGTCTGATGTCAGCCAAGCAAGGCTCATTCTGAATGATCTCATGAGCAATCTTGGCATACTCTTCGCTTATCTCTCTTATTTCAGCCATAGGCAATACCTCCTCTATCATAGATTATAACTTCGGATGTCTTCGATGACAATTTCTGTCCTCGGTTTCTCCTTGTCTACGAATACCCTGCTTCCGTCATGGGAATAGATGATGCTGAAGTTATCATCTGCGAGGATTCCGTAATGCACGAGGATGTCATCAATGGCTTCGAGAAGATTGGTGAGATCGCATCTTCTTGCGGAATCTTTGTAGAAAAGGCATTTTACCTGTACAGGTTGGTCAATAGGCTTGGATGGCTTCTTGAGAAACCATCCAGCATTCCTCTCGTATTGCTTGTAATCATCGCTTTGTACTATCATTGGTGCTTTTGTCTTCGGATTCCTAATGATCTTCTGATGGTTTTTCTTGGTCTTCGGATTCAACGGAATCATCGCTTCGTACAGGATCATAAAATCCTCCTCTTCGGTCTATCGTAGTATAACTCTTTGGTGTGTACCCAATTCCAATATTCTCGGATAAGGAATTTCAATAATCGGATCATGCGTATCCTATTGTTGTGCCGATGCTTTCCCAGAAATCGCCATGATTTCCATATCGGTAAATGATGCCATGTAAATCCTGCTCATAGATGACGATCACAGCCTTGTATTTCCTGCGGAAGTAATCAAGGCTTACCTCATGTTCATACTCTCCGCATAGCACAAGATGCTTGCTCCTGCCTTTCTCCGTAATGATGTTGAATATGCCATCATAGAAGACGATCTTATCTCCATCTACTTGATGTCCAAGCGATCCCCAAGCCTTTGAGCGATCTATCCTGTCCTCCATCTCGTAGGAATCGGTAATATGGTCAATAGCCGCCTGTAATTGTCTTCCTCTGGTCTTTGTCGGTTTATCTGGTCTGTTCTCTTTGAGAATAACCAATGCCTCTTCATCTGTCATTTCGTACCTTCTTCCTCTGCCTCGCAATATCCGCATTCACCACAAGCGGCATAACACTCGTCTTTAACATAAATGCAATCGACTCGTCTCAATGCCTTGATAGCAAGATCAAGAGCCTGTTTCATTTCTTCATCATATTGAAATACAGATTTGTTGCGAACAATTAAATTGATAGCCTCTTTATTTGTCATTCTTCTTTACCTCTTTCTTCCATATTGTGCCAGCAATCACTACAAAGCATAGGTTGACACATTATGTGAGCGATAAGGTTATATTCTTGATGGCTTGCATCATAGAAATCACCGATAATTATTTCTTTACCGCATAGACAACAATACTTCTTATCAGGGTTTTCACTCATTCCGCACCACCTTTCCAATCTGAATAATCATCTAAATAGTGGCTTACAATCATTTTGAATTCATAATTCGATATGTGTTTAGAACAATGTCGTCTCTCAAATAACTCTTTTGTTTCTGTTATATAAACATCAAAAACGCCTGTTTCTTCATAGTAAACAAAATACAAAGGTAAATTCTCCTTTATGGCTTTATCTCTGCATTCAACGATGAATGGTTTTTCAGTTTCTTCAACTGTCGGGGAACAATTGATTGCATTTAGGACACCAGCCGTATCCCACAAATCTTCCATTCCATCGGATTTTGAATGTATAACTTTCTTCAAAGCATCGGCATCAATTAGTCTCATGTTATTTCTCCTTTGGATTACAATGTGGACATCTGGTATAACTTACCTTCATGATCTGGTTGTTGATGGTGTATGTTCCATTCGGATTCCAGCCTTCACCTTCCTCTTTCCTGATTAATTCTCTCCCACAACCTTCGCATTTAATTATGCTGATCGTCTTGCTCATCTCTTCCTCCCATTGATGATCGAAATTATTACCAATGTCATGCAAATCATTGCCGTTATTATTATTGCTGTCATGTTCTTACCTCTCGTAATGCCTCTCTAACCGCTTCAGATTGATTCTCCTGCGTTTCTAACCATTCGATGATATCTTTATCATTTTCTTCATGGAGAAGCACAGAAAGCATTTTATGGCGATTCATGTACTTCTTCTGATATTGTCTCTGCTTCTCTGGATTCTTACTCATGATCCTTCGCCTCCGTATTCGGAAATTCCACCAGAGGAATCCTTCTTGTCTGGGAGATCATCTTCCAGCATTTCATGCACAAATCGGAATGACCTTCAAGGATTTCGCTTGAGATCAATCCTGTGGATGCAGGATATACCTCCTTGTAATCGCCTTCTATCTGCTCTTTGCAGATATCACATATTATCGCTTTCATCTCTAACCTCCTAAAAGTATTGTCTCTTCGTAATATTCCACAGCAAAGACCTCGTAGTAGCCTGTCGGGAAACCTTCCACCGATTCATCATCATAGAAGAGATCAAGATGTTTTCCCTTCACAGCCGATCCTGTGTCCTCTGCCACAAATACTCGATCAAATTCTTCGATGTAGAAGAATTCATCTCCCCATATACTGTGGAGTCTCGGATCAACAGCACAGGTTGTAGGCTCTGTATATCGGTTTTCCCAATCTGCCCTGTGGCAAATGGTATCGCTTGCTGTTCTCCATCCTGCTGGGAAATTCTCTCCGTTAAATCCGCATTCATATGGGCAATATGCCGTGATGTAATACCATCCCAGACTCTCCATCTCCATGAGAGTTATCGTTACCTTCGAATCGCTCATCTTCTCAAGGAATAGATTGTGTGTCTGGAGCATCTTCTTCGGTCTTCGCTGGTATACATCATTGTGGATATCGGAATCGTTTAATCGGATTTTGATGTGTTCTTGATCTTGAGTGTGTGCATCAGCCGATAAAACCAATGCACACATCATGATGATCGTAAACAGCACCAGATCGTATTTTCTCATATCTCAAATGGAAGATTGCCGCCTTCTTCCTTCGGAATAGGTTGTTCCTCAACCTGTGGTGCAGGTGCTTCGCTTCTCTGCTGGCTCTCAACGAATTCCGCTTCGTCTACGATTACCTCTGTAACAAAGACCTTCTGCCCATTATCGTTATCATAACTCCTCGTCTGGATGCTTCCACATACTCCTATCCTGCTTCCTTTCTGGAAATACTTATGGATAAATTCTGCTGTCTGCTTCCATGCTACACAGTTAATGAAATCTGCCTGTCTCTGTCCATTGGCATCCTTGAATCTCCTGTCCACAGCAATAGTGAAATTACAGAATACATTCTGGTTGGATGTAGTCTTCAATTCCACATCCTTTGTCAACCTGCCTACTCCGCACCATTTGTTCATTTCTTCCATACCTCCTTAAATAACTTCTGGAATGCTTCCTCCGACTCCTCAAACATCTTTTCGAATGCGGCATTTGCCTCTTCCTCTGTAGGATTACCGCAGACGATTGGTGTTACATCTGCCTTCCCATCATTTTCCCCACCATTCTGGATCGTCTCGATGTCCTTTGCATCGAAATTGGTGATAAATACTCCCATATGCTTCCTCCTTACTCAAGTTTAAGATTGTGATTAACGATGATCCTCGCTCCTGCGACCTCTGTGCCAGCCTCTATCGCCTTCTTGATGGCTGTCTTGTCTGGAGAGTATTCGATCTTCTCTTTGAGGTATTCCTTCGGGAGAGAATCCATATCGAATACCTCTGTGGCTTTTGAATCTCTGATCTTGGCACAATATCTGGCAGAAGACAACTCCTTTTCATTGTTCTCCATCATGCTACGCACCAGAATGCCCTTCAGACGCTCACATTTTCGCTCTAATCGCTTCCTACGCTCTGCAAGAGTAATTTCCTCTTCCTTGATTGCCTGTGCGTCAGAGGCGAGATTTTTGATGTATAGAGCGATATTCTCCAATTTGGTCTGTCTCTGCTCCTTCAAATCCTCCAGAATGTCCATGTCGATATCGACCTCGCCATTCTCATCTGCCATTTCAAAGAGACCATCAATGAATGCCTGTATGTCTCTGTCGATCTCATAAAGTGATGCCATGTGTGTTCCTCCTTTAGTTATCTCTGTAGTAATCGTGATATTCTTCTTCAGCCTTCATTCTCTGCCTATACTTATCTCCTCGCAGGTAAGGCTCTTTCTCCTGCACCTTCCGTCTCGCTCTGGTGATGCCTTCGTAGGATGGTAATCCTCGCTCCTTCGCCTTCGGGAAGACATCGTAGAATCTCTCCTCTGGCTTTACCAAGCCATTCATGTGCAGGAAGATGGAATACAGGAGCATATCATCGTCTCTCGATTTCGGATATTTTGTCATGATTCCCTTTACCTGCTCGTAATAGGTGTCCATGCTCTTCTTGCTCATGTTACTCCTCCGATCATGCTCTTCGCATATACCAATGCCATCGCATAATCCTGCTCTACGCTGTCCTTATTCAAGCCACAGACCTGTGCAATCATGTTACCATCCAAGCCATTTTCCTTGATGTATTCACGGAGCATCGATCTGGAATCCTGTGTAGGCTTTGCTGTAGCCGCCTTCTTTGGAGCAGGTTTCGCTTCTGCTGTCTGCTTCTGGTATGCCTCCGAATCCACATCCTCTGTGTCATCCAAAAGGAAGAGACCATTCAATGCGTATTTTCTGGCATATGAGGATGTTGCTCCTGTTACCTGTGCATCATCCATGCCCTTCTTGGTCTCCGCTTCTCTGGCATAGGCTGTAGCCAATATTGAATCCTTGCTGTAGCAATCTGTAAGGATCACTGTGGATTTTACATATATCCTGCCGCCAACCTCTTCGATGCTGTCGGAGAGAGTTACATTTACTCCGTAGACCTTGAGCAAAGGCTTTAAGGCTTCCTGTATGCCTTCCGCATTCCTGTACTTGTACTTGCCGAATGAATTATACAGATTCTTTGGTGCTTTTAACTCCGTCTGTATCCTCATGAGTTTCTCATTGAGACTAATATCCCATGCTGATGCTGATTTTCTTTCTTCCATGTTGTTTCTCCTTTGGTTATTTACTCTTCATATGAGCCTCTTTGATTGTACATCTCTTATGATGAGTAGTCAATACCTAATCTTCAATTTCATTCGGATATCCTAATCCTACGAATCGGCACAAATCTTCGAGTTTCTCATCTGTCCATTCTTCCTGTCTTACGGCAATAGCCGTAGAAGGCTCTGGCTTCGCTTCTAATCGCTTCTGGTCTATCTCTGAATCTCTGTATACCATTTCCGCTCTGACGATGTTAGAGCGAATGTCAGCAGGTGTAGGGAAGAATCTGTTGGTATTCATGTGAAGCCTTGCCGCCTTGTATACCGATTCAGCAGAGAAATCTCCCAGACACATCTCCCATGTATTTACCATCGCTTCTGGATCATTCACCTTGTCCTTAATATACGGATACGCTGAATACAAGATGCCCAATAACTTGATTACTTCTTCCCTGCTCATGTGGTGTATCCTTCCTTCTTTAGTAATTCGGTAAAGGGATTAACAAATTCCTTCTGTGGCTTTTGTTTCCCACTATAGTTATTCTTCTCCCATGTCCTCACAGCCGCTTTCCAATCTACCATCTTATGCTTTCCTACCATCCATCCATTCGAGGAGTAGTAATCTATGAATTTCTCTGGATCAACGAGATTATTCCTCTCTCGGCAATAGTCTCTAACCTCCTCAATGGTCGGAGGAACAAATCTTTTCGATTTGGGTTTGTCATATATATCCATTCCATTAGTATTTAATTCTTTAGTATTTGATTCTTTAGTATTTAATTGTGTCGAGTTTTCCGTTATCGGTTTTTCCGTTGACGGATTTTCCGTAAACGGATTTCCAGCCACCTTTGTTTGAGGAGTTTCGTAAATGTCATACTCATACCCATCAAATTTGCCAAACTGATTTGTCTTCTGTGTTCTTACAATGTAGCCGTGATCTATCAATTCCTGCAAAGCATTGTTTACCGCTTCTCTGCCATCGGAAAAAAGAGCAGAGAGACCTCTTACTGAATACTCCCAATTTTCTGGTAATGAATAAATCTGTGCAAGAAGACCTTTGGCTTTCATGCTCAAAGAATGGTCTTTGAAAACTTGATTGTCTATACAGGTGTAATTGTCTTTCTTATGTCTGCGATAATCGCTCATGTCTTAAACCTCCGAAGATGAATAAACCCGATAGATGTGCAGAATTCTATCGGGTAAATTGCGAATCTTGGGTTGTACCTGTGTTGCATCGTTCTGCACACCGATACAACCACATTGAGTATAATCCTTTTCCCGATTCGAATCAAGCCTTCTCAAGCCACATATCGAAATACCCATTCATGTGGAGCATCCTCAAATCGTTTCCTGTGAATCTCTTCTCTACTCCAAAGATGAAATCGTCTCCCAGATAGTATTCGTAGATGTTCCCGACCTTTTCCTCTTTGATGAGGATGTTGTCTGTAATGTAGATGAATTTGGTGTGTGCCATGATGTGTTCCTCCTTATTTTCTGTAATCCATTCCGCTATACCACCAAGCGTGATCCATGCCCTTGATATCGCCTGTCTCGTCATCGACATTCTCATCGATCCAATCCTGCATCTCTCTCTCGGTCTCGAATGTCTTGAGATATTCTTCTGAATTCTTTAACTTGATATACCAGAATTTCTTGGAATCATCCTCAAGACCAAGAAATGTATATCTTCCTGCTCTGTGCATCCAGAAATGCTTTGTGCCAAATTCATATTTGTAGACTATGCAATCTGGTGTTGTTGGCTTCATATACTTCTCGCATACCATTGCCTGTCTCTCGGAGAGGATAACTTGATAAGGATACTTGGGATTTGTCATCCTTGCTTCCTGTGAAGGAAGGAATGTCTCTTCAAACCATGTATTTCTCTTCTGCTGTGTCATTGTCGTATCCTCCTTTGGTTTGGTTAAGTAGAGTATACCACCGATAAAATTGAAATGCAAGCGATTTCAGAATTTTTTGGAAGGAGGATTTTCTCCTCCTTCCGTCTGGATCAGACTATCTCTGCAAAACCGCTTTCGACATATGCTTCTATATCGGATGCAGGAATGTCTTTGGTCTGTCCTGCCTTCTTGCCTGTGAGGAATCGGATCGTTACCTTTGGTTCTGCTTCTCTCTCAAGCCAATGATTGAGGATTTCGATGAAGCCATTGATTTCGGAGATGTTGATATGCTTGGAAGATGCTGTGCATCTGTCGTAATCCTTAAACCATTCGAGGAATTCCTCGATCCTAACTCCGAATCCGTAAGGAGCAATCTTGGTATCAAGCCATCCGTACTCTGTTACCAAACCTCTGATCTCCTCGACCTTTGCCGCCATCTCCTCTGCTGTTGCCATCTGGCTATTCCATTTACCTGCTCTTAATGTCTGTACCTGTGTCATGTGTCTTTCCTCCTTATGCCTTTGTGTAGAAATCCAATACTTCTTTTTCTTCTTCGGTAATGTATCTGTTATCTTCTCTGATAATCATGAGCATTTCCTTCTCATAACCTGTCAATCTGATGATGCCTGTGAAGTTATCTTCCTTATCGTAAGCCTTGATAGCCTTCTTGCAGATATTCTGGTATGTCTCATCCTCTATCTCTTCGGTCAAGACTCTCAACACATCTAATCTTCTCATTCTCTTGAGGATTTCCTTTGCTGTAAGGTTTGATGTGATCTGGTGTCCATCATTGAATGTGTAACGCTTCATGTCTGTATCCTCCTTTGGTTTGATACCTGTAGTATACGCTACCGCAAAAGAGAATGCAAGCCTTTTTCTAAAATTTCTTCAGAAAATTTTTTGGGAGGAGTGTTCCTCCTCCCTGTCGGTTTATTACTTCTTGTCGTATGCAGGATAAGGAAGGAATGTGTATTCTCTTGCCGCTCTTGCAAAGATCAATTCGTAAGCCTTGCCTTCCTCATCGTACCAAATTGCCTTTCCCCATTCATCCTTATCGCCGTAATCACATGCTGTTACCTTGTTTGTCTTGTCCCATCTGATAGATGCTTTCTTTGTCTTGATTGCTGTTGTCATGTTGATGTCCTCCTTTGGTGTTGTTACTTTGTAGTATACGCTACTCAAAATGAAATGCAATACCCTTTTCGGATAAATTCATAATTTGTTCATAAATGTCTGGAAGGCAACAAAGAAGGAGACCTGCTAACCGATGATCTCCTTCTTTGTGTGTTTACATTAACTGTGTGGTGGGTAATGTTCTATCATCTTACCATTATTGCTTGATCCTGTCCATTGTGGCTTGGTACAGCCTCGGATTTAATGCCTGTAGAGTAGACATCAATTCATCCATGACCATCCATATGTCTTCTGGATTCTTGTTTGTTATAGCCTCAAGGAATTCGGACATACCGATGAGATCATATGCTCTTCGAATCCGTATTTTTTGAGGTACATTCCCCAGACATAGTTTGATGATGGTAAATCCTTGAAGACCAAACCTTCGGAACAGAGACCGATATAGGCATCTGTCCAATCTTGACCGACAGCCTTGCCAATTGCTCGGATCACGCAATCTCCGACTCATCTGTTATGAGGATTATTGTTAAATTCAACCCACATACAATCTCCTATGCTCTGTTCTATTTTTGTGGTATTATAGATGTGCAAAATACCACAAAGCAAAGGAGATTCGGTATGAAAGAAATATGGAAAGATGTACCAAATTTTGAAGGCTTATACCAAGTAAGCAACACAGGTAAAATCAAGAGTTTTCGGAAATCGACTAAATATGGAAGCCAACCCGAATACATATTGAAGCCAAGCATTGCGAATACAGGATATGCTCAAGTTACTTTATATGGTAATGCCCGAAGGGAAAAACTTCTGATCCATAGACTTGTAGCAGAAGCCTTTATTCCAAATCCAGACAATCTTCCTCAAATCAATCATAAAGATGAAGATAGGCTTAATAACTGTGTCAACAATCTCGAATGGTGTACAGCCGCATATAACAATGCGTATGGTACAGCAAGGATAAGAGGCATTGACACAAGAAGTAAACCTGTCGAGCAATTAACCTATGATGGAAAAGTTATTGCTATATATCGCTCTGCAAGAATTGCATCCGAAATACTCGGAATGCGAAAAGGAACAATAACAAATGCTATCGTAAACAATTCTCAATGCAAAGGTTTCTTCTGGCGATATTCATCTCTCGAATTTCCTCCTTCATCTAAATGATGGCAAAATAAAAGCCTCCAGACGATGAATCCGAAGGCTCTATCTCATGCAATTTTCGGGAATTACTTGGTCATTTCCGCATCAATGGCTTTTCTAATGAAATCCATCCTGTTCGGACATTTGTCAAGGAATTCGATATACTTCTCGTCTGCCTCTTTTCTGAAGCGGAAGCAGAAGAATTTGCATTTCTTGTTGTACCTTGTAAACTTTGTCTCTGCCATGTGTTTTCTCTCCTTTAGATATGTTTAAATAATTTGGCTTCTGCCTTGTATACGATATTCTTGATCTGTCTCTCCGACAGATAAATCTTCTCATGCTCGTAGAGATAATCGCTCGTCTGCATGTATGTGAGACCATCGATTAGTCTCAGTTTCAGGATCATCCTGTCTCTCTTGGAATGTATCCATTCATCGATGAGATTCTCTATCTGGGAATTAGAAAGATCATCCAGCCTATCTCTTCCTTCTGCGTACTCCTTTGGCTTTTCCATCTTTACGAATCCTTGCCCTTGTCCTCGTTACTCTGATCCTTGCCGCCATTGTTTATTTCTCCGTTTCCACCGATGTAGTTAGCATCGCTTCCGTCATCGGCATTCATCTCTACGGAATAGCCATCGACATATTCGTACTGATTCCATGCCCACAGCCACATACCATTAGTGGCTACCAAAAGGATGATAAGAAGCACGATGATTATGTTCCTCCATTTATCGTTTCGCTCATCCTTGCTCTGCATTCTCTCGAAAGCGATCCTGCTCATGACTATGTTATCATTGTTGTCCATGTGTGTCTTCCTCCTAATGAGTAGATTTTACCACATTTTGCTATCCCTTATCACCTTTATTCTTCGGTCAATGACTCCAGATATTCTTCAGCATCTCGCTTCATATCCTGTTCCCAGATTTCGTCTTTGTCATTCATCGTCATCGTACCTCCTTTCCCAAACTATCCAGAATCGGATGATGTTGATTACGGCAAGCACCACAGCCGCCATAAATGTCATGTCTAACGGACTCATCTCATACCTCCTTCCTGTATGGGCATTTCTGGTACATATCATCGTTGATGATGGTATCGCAGGTTGTACAATTCCTCTCGATATACTTGCAATTCAGACAGCCAAGAGCATTTATCCTGTTCTCCTTTTCCTTCATCTCTGCCGCCATGTCTGCGGCAGAATAGCCGTGATGTCTGGCTTCCTCGAATGCGTTTCCCATTACTTTACCTCCTCAAATTCGCTGATCGGCATATTCACTACCATCCTGTGAATCTCGCCTCCCAGATATCGCTGTGGGAAGGACAATTCAATAAGGTGATGAATCTTCTTCCTTACTGTGAAGACCTGCCCTTTAGCGTAATCGTATTGGTCTCCGATGTACCTAACCTTTGCTCCTCTTCTTATCATTTGTGTGTCCTCCTTTAAGGCATGATGTGCATCTCGTTATATGTTTCCATATCTTCAAGGGAAAGATTAGTGATTTCGAATCTATAAAACTTTCCTGCCCATGTCCAATATCTGATCTGTCCATTTTCTATTTCGAATGTGCCATAGGCTTCGATATCCATTATCAATTCCAAATCTGTTACATTGATAGGATTTCCGTATTCCTTAACTAACTTCTTGAATACTTTCTTCTCTAAATCTGTCATGGTCTTAATCTCCTTTGGCTTTGATACTTGGAGTATACACTACTAGAAATTAAATTGCAATACCTTTTTTGAAATTTCTTCAAGAAATTTTCTTCTTTAGTTAAGAATATCGAAAATACCTATTTGTCCTTCCATTACCTCTTGTTCTCCGTCTGGAAACCTAATGTGATTCTCTATCCGTTTCCTTGCTATATCGCAATATTCTGGAGATATTTCAAACCCGATATAATGCCTATTGGTATCAACACAAGCAATGCCTGTTGTGCCGCTTCCCATGAAGATGTCAAGGATAATATCTCCTTCATCCGACCATGAGATTATGTGGTCTCTCACCAATGCCACAGGGAATACAGCAGGATGTCCTGTCTTGTTGTTTTTTTCTGTGGGAATATCCCAGACATTGAATCGCACACCATACTCTTTGACATTGCTCTTCTTGTCATTGGATTTTCGGAATGTTGTTCCATCTACATTCCTTGATGTTCCATGAACAGCCGATCCGCACCATTTGTTCTTTCTATCTTCGATTCTATGTACTGATTTAGGCTTGCCCTTTGAGAAGACAAACATATACTCGAAGCATTGACAATATCTTGTTGCATCTGGAAATGTAAATGTGTCCTTTCTCCATATCATTGTGTCATGAATATTGAATCCACATTCCTTGAAATACAAAGCCTGTCTGAAACTTGTTCCTGTTTCGCTTCCATCTATCATCGCATCGCTTACTATCCAGACAATTACTCCTCCTGTCTTTATTACTCGGAATAATTCCTTAACCACACCTTCAAAATCAAATGTATAGCCTTTGTAATCACGGAGATTATCATATGGTGGAGATGTTACCACCATATCGATGCTCTCGTCTGGCAATGTCTTCAGCAAATCCAGATTGTTTCCCTGCATAATGCAATCTACATCCATTCTGTTTGCCATTATATTATGCCTCCATTCTCATCGAATCTTATTCCGAAATCCATAGCAATTTCTTCTAAAATCATCCAATCTTCCCTTAACGAATAATTGGTATGTAATCTTTTATTGATTACTTTTGCCACATTCTCGATTGCTTCCTGCCAAGCGGATGCGTATAAATCATCGATTCTTCTTCCTGCATTTATCATGGTGTGTTCCTCCTTATGCGTAATATCCTGCTGTAATGGTTATTGAGTTAATTCCTGTGAATGTAAATCCGATAACATAGAGACCATCGACCTTATCCATTATCTCTTCTTTTGTTCCGATCTTGGAAAGCATATCACTTGCTTCGACTCTGATATTGCAATACTCGTTATCTACAACTCTTTCGATGAAGTTCTTTACTGACTCTCTCATTTTTGTGTCTCCTTTGGTATTTGAGTAGATTATACCACCATGAAATTGAATTGCAATAGGTTTTCGGAAAATTTTTTCTGGCAAACAAAAAGAGCCTCCGAAGAGACTCTCTTTGCACCAAAGGAAAAATACACAAGGTATTTCTTTACTCTATGATTCTAACTCAAGATCAGATTTTCTTCAAGTAATCCATACATACCCAGCCGTAATCATCGATTCTTCCCCATCCATCCTGTTCCTCGTAGATGGTAACGATGTCTCCATCGAAGAGTTTCCAGATAGATTTGCTATCCTTTGTAGGTGCTTCTCTGACATTGAGGAATGAAGAGACACCAACAACCTCATACTTGTCATAGGAAGGCTCTGGTGTAGGCTCTGGAGCAGGTGCAGGTGTAGGCTCGACATCTTCATCGTCTGAAGATGCGGAAGCCTCCCAACCATCATATCTCGGTCTTCCGAAGCCAGCGATCTTCTTGCCGAATTCGGAATACGGATAGAAGCGAGTAAGAGTCTGTCTTCCTTCTACATTTGCCTCGGTTACATATGCTCCGTCATCATCCCATCCTGTACACATACCTGTATGGTAAATCTGACCATTGCTCTTCTGGAAGAATATCTGGTCTCCTCTCTCCAAATCCTGTGGATTCGTATACCAAGCACCTGCCGCTTTATAGGCATCGCTCTGCTGTGTGCATCCTGCGGAAGTACAGCAATCATCGCTCTGGTACATGGCATAATGTGTCATGTACTTCCTGTCATCATCGGTAACTTCTCCGCTATCGGTAATGACATTCATGAACAGCCAATAACAGAAGGCAATTCCGCAATAATCGACCTGTCCATTCTTCTTGCCGCATCCTGCGAAGAAATCGCATTCATCGAGTCTTTCGGCATAGGCATTGTAGAGACCATCGGATGTATAGCCTTCCCATTCCTTTGCCGTATCGACACAAGGCTTTGCAAACAAACTTGCCATATCACTTTACCTCCTTATTTGATAGAAGTTTATACTTCACGCTACCAATGCCAAGCAATGCTCCGAGGAATACTGTGATAGCACCAAGCGTAGCACCAATAGGCTCTGCATATGGGAAATTCCAAATGCTTGCCAATGTAAGCCAGAGAGTAGTTACCGCAGGTAATGCTACCATCGTGATCCACTTCAAAACATCGTAAACTTTCTCATTCTTGAAAATCATGTCATTCTCTCCTTTCGTGAATGTTTAATTGCTCTGTAATGTTGTCGATTCTATGATGTGCAGATTTTGCAGATTGTTCGACAACAATTAACCTCTCTTTAAGGATGTCAGCATTGGAGGCATATTTGTCGATCTTGTTATCGACAACCTTTAACTGATCCGTCATGTTTCGCATCCTCTCATCGATAACTTGGTCATGTGCTTTGTTCGATGACAATGTGGCTACTATTGTAGGCACAGCAACACATATTCCCGATATGAGAGATGCAATTATTGCTCCCATTGTTGCATCCATTTTTCTGCTCCTTCCTCAAATTGTTCCACATGGAACATTCTACATTTTCGATTCACCACAATATGAATTATACCGAATTGCTTTTATCTTTTTCGCAACATTCTTCAAGAGCCTTGATTGCCAAATCAAGACTTTGTTGTATTTCTGATGACACAATACCGTAAATTTGGTTTAGATTAGAAATTGCCGCTTTGTTTGTCATTTCTCTACTCCTTCTTTTCGCATGTCTGCACCGCAATTATAATCTTCGCACTCCGTAACTTTTTCAAAGTTTTCATAAGCACAATCAAGCCTACAACGATTTTCACACTTTGTATTTTTACAATCGGCACACAAGCAACTTCTTGCCATATCATTACAATAACCCATTTTTTCACCTCGCTTATAAGTAAAAAGCCTATCCGTAAACGATTGCGGTCATTTACAGATAGACTTCTAATGTCAGTATAAAAGTTTTGAATGTCGGTATGACTTCCGCAACAATCATACTGACATTTTATTATAAGCCTATCTGTGATTAAAAATCAATCTGTCATACTTTCACCGCCTTAACTGTTCTTCACATAAAGAACATCCGCATAGGTTGCAATCGTTCCCGTGATTGGTGTTGTTCCGTCTCTTGCAACCAAGCCAATGTACAAAGTATTGTCAGTTAGATTGCACCTGAAAAATAATGCACCAACTGTGTTAGTTTGAAAACCCACAACTCCAATAGGTGTATAACCGCTTTTGGTAACGTCTATTTCGATTGATTGATAATAACTGTCAAATGTTACATCTCTGAATTTTCTTTCAACAACAAGCATATCATTCAAATAACTTGTATCGACTTTTCCGCTCAAACCATTATCAACATAGTCTTTCGTGCTTGAAATTTCATCATCAACATAGTCTTTAATACTATCCTGACTATTTTCTTCAATCGGTATGTTTGTGCCGTTTTTCTTGTCAATTTCTGAATTGATAAAATCAAGTATATCATTTGACTTGTTTGTGTAGTATGTAACTTCCACATCACCGCAATTACTAAATATATTATTCTCACCCAAAAGCGTAGGAATATCCTGACTTGTGATTGCAAGCGTGATAGGGTTAGCCAATTCGTATTTAATCTTACTATTTCCACACGCTGATTTAAGGCTTGCAACGTCTGTATATTCATCTGCTCGCACAAACACCTGAATTGTATCGCCACTATTAACACTATTTATAGCAAAATCATGGTTATTTGAATTTTGGGCAAAATTGCTCGCAC
>Ga0326512_10000600_pt1 | contig 31370 bp, 52 predicted proteins | sample 1_2617_0518_D_FD_203652 | JGI IMG/M metagenome (GOLD analysis project Ga0326512, IMG submission 203652) | Bovine rumen microbial communities from UC Davis, California, United States - 1_2617_0518 | ecosystem: Host-associated > Mammals > Digestive system > Stomach > Rumen | place: USA...
GATTTTTCTTTCAAAATGCGAGAGCGAAACACCCAAATGAGCCGGACTGATCCGGAACCGGCGCGAACAGGAAGAGGTGATCCGGATATGAACGGAACGAATTGGATCTACGATTATTACCAGCGGATTACCGAGGGAACAGAGCGAGTCGGGCAGTGGACTCGAATGATATATGAATATTTGATTAAGGGACTCGAAGAGGGTCTCTTTTTTTTCGACCAGAAGAAGGCGAACCACGCCATCGACTGGATGGAGAACCACTGCTTCCACGTAAAGGGTCCGCTGGCTCCGGGGCTGCTTAAGTTTGAGCCCTGGCAGAAGGCGTTCATATCGGCACTGTACGGAATCCGTGATGAGAACGGAAAACGGCACTTCTGGGAGGCCTTGCTGGTGGTCGGAAGGAAAGACGGTAAGTCGCTTCTGGCGTCAGCAATCGCAAAATATGAGCTCTACATGAGCGGATATGGGACAGAGATCTACTGTGTCGCTCCGAAGCTGGAACAGGCCGACATTGTTTATGACACAACCTGGAAGATGGTGGAGCTTGATCCGGAATACCAGGCCATGAAGGAATGGTGCTCGGAAAAGGATGAGCACAACAAGAAGGTCAATGATGATTCGATGCTCCCGAAGAACCGGAGGGGCAGTAAGGCTCAGATAGAGATCGCCGGATCCAATACGGTTATGAAACGGGTGGCCTTCCAGGCGAAGACGGCTGATGGCTTCAACCCCAGCTTATGCATCTGTGATGAGATTGCAGCATGGCCCGGTGATCGGGGACTCAAGATGTATGAAGTCATGAAGTCGGGCATGGGCGCCCGTGCTGGTGACGCGCTGCTTCTGTCGATGACAACGTCCGGATATGAGAATGACGGTATCTATGACGAGCTCATGAAGAGATCCACCCGGTTCCTTCTGGGCGACTCGAATGAGATGCGTCTGCTTCCGGTGATCTACATGATTGATGACCCGGATAAGTGGAACGACATAAACGAGATCCGGAAGAGCATCCCGCAGCTGGGTAAGTCCGTGACGGTGGATTACATCCTGAACGAGATCTCTGTGGCAGAACAGTCTCTTTCAAAGAAGGCCGAGTTCCTGTGTAAATATTGCTGCATTAAGCAAAACAGTTCACAGGCCTGGCTTAACACCCAGGATGTGGCGAAGTGCTTCTCCGGAATCCCGCTACAGTTCGAAGATTTTAATCGGTGCTATGCCGTGGCCGGTCTCGACCTTTCCCAGACGACTGACTTGACCGCTGCTATTTGTGTGGTGGAGAAGGCCGGCAAACTTCACGTGCTTGCACACTTCTGGATGCCAGCCGGGAAGATCGAAGAAGCTACAGCCCGTGATGGTGTCCCATATATGGCTTTCGTCCAGAGGGGATTCCTTAGTCCTTCCGGAGACAACTTCGTGGATTATAAGGACTGCGAACAGTGGTTCCGGGATCTCATCGAGAAGTACAAGATCTATCCGCTGAAGGTCGGTTATGACCGTTACTCGGCAGCATACCTCGTTCAGGATCTGGCCTCCTATGGCTTCAATATGGACGATGTCTACCAGGGCGAAAATCTGACCCCGGTGATTAATGAAGTGGACGGCTTAATCCGGGACGGTGCCTTCGACTGCGGTGACAATGATTTACTGAAGATCCACATGCTGAATGCAGCATTGAAACTAAATAACGAAACGAACAGGAAGCGCCTGGTGAAACTGGGTGCTCTACAGAGAATTGATGGAATGGCCGCACTTCTGGACGCTATGTGTGTTCGTCAGAAATGGTATGGCGAAATTGGCGGCCAGTTAGTAAACGCGAAGAGGTAAGAGAATGAGCCTATTTGACAAAATCTTCCGTCCGAAGAAGGTGGTGGCGGATCAATACTTCCACACCCTCACGGCCTATGAGCCGGTATTTAAACGGTGGAAGGGTGAGATCTATGAGAGCGAGCTGGTCCGGGCCTCCATTGATGCGGTGGCCAGGCATGTCAGCAAGCTCCAGGTGAAGATCCACGGGGCTGCCCTCCCGAAGACACAGACTGTCCTCCGGAAACGGCCTAACCAGTATATGACGTGGTCACAGTTCCTCTATCGGAGCCTGACGATCCTATATATGCAGAACACGCTGTTCCTGGTCCCGGTACTCAACATCGAGAATGATGTGATCGGGATCTGGCCGTGCCTTCCGGAGAAGTGCAAGATCCTGGAAGGGAAGAACGGGAAACAGTACCTGGAATATGAATTTGCTAATCGTCAGAAGGTGGCTGTGGAGCTTGATCGCTGTGGCATCCTGACGCGGTTCCAGTATAAGGATGATTTCTTTGGATCTTCGAATAGCGCCCTGGATTCCGTCCTGGACCTGATTAGCATCGAACGCCAGGGAATTAAGGAAGGCGTGAAGAGCGCCGGAACATTCCGGTTCTTAGCCAGGGCAACCAACTTCAAAGATCCAGAAGACCTGGCACAGGAGCAGAAGAACTTCACAGCCAGGAACATGAAGGCAGATGCCTCCGGATTCCTTCTTTTCCCGAACACCTATGACGGCATCCAGCAGATTCAGTCTAAGGCCTACACGGTAAGCGCCGAAGAGACCGAGCTGATTCAGCGGAATGTGTTCGATTACTTCGGCGTGAACGAAGACGTCATCCAGAACAAGGCGAGTGGTTCTCAGCTGGATGCACTGTTTGACGGGGCGATCGAACCGTTCTCTATTCAGCTCCAGGAAGTCCTGACCGGAATGCTGTTTTCAGATCTTGAAATTGGCTACGGCGCACATGTGGAAGTGGCTGCGAACCGGCTTCAGTATATGAGCACCACCGACAAGATCAACTTCATCGCCCAGCTGTCTGACCGTGGCATGATCACGATCAACGAGGCCAGGGCATTGATAAATTATGAACCGCTGCCGGCGGAGATTGGGGATAAGCTGCCGATCCGTGGTGAATACTACTATGTCGGAGAAGAAAAACCAGCTCCGGCATTACCGGCACCGGAAGAAAATACTGATCCGGAACCCCCGGAGGAAGGAGAAGAGAATGTCAATCAAGAATGATAGACAGTATCGAGTGGTCCAGCTCCCCGAAATCCAGTTCCGGGCAGTTGAAGAAGAGGGCGAAGATCCGCAGTACATTGTGGAAGGGTACGCCACTACTTACGATGATCCGTACACTCTGTTTGAGTATGACGGAATTAAGTATAACGAGACGATCAGTCGTGACGCGCTGGCTGGCGCTGACATGTCGGATGTGATCTTCTTATATAACCACGAAGGGATGGTTTATGCGCGCCAGTCTAACGGCACGCTTGAACTCTCCAGTGATGATAAGGGTTTACATGTTCGGGCCGACCTTGGTTCTACTGAGGAAAGCCGGAAGATGTTTGAATCCATAAAGGCCGGACTTGTGACTCAGATGTCATGGGCTTTCACGATCGCTGATGAGACATACGACGAGGAAACTCACACTCGGACAATTACATCGGTGCGTAAGGTTTATGACGTGAGCGCTGTGAGTATTCCGGCCAATCCGAACACCGATATCGCTGAATCAGCACGCAGAAGTCTTGACGGAGTGATCAAGGCGGAAGAAGAGAAGCGCCGGAGTGAGCGTGAGCGGGCCGAAAAGGTGGAACGGTTGAAAAATCTGCTTAAAGGAGCATCAGAAGAATGAACATCGAAGAAATGAAACTGGACGACATCCAGACCCGGAAGGCTGAGATCGTGGCCCGGAGAGAGGCTATGACCGCAGAGCTTGAGACTGCTGAGAACGAAGTCCTGGATGCTCTGACAGAAGAAGCTGAACAGCTTAACGAGGAAGAACGTGCGCTCAATGAACGCGAAGCAGCCATCTATAAGGCAGCGGAAGAGCGCCAGAAAGAGCTTCAGGACGTCATGGACAATGGCGCCGAAGTAAGATCATTTGAAGGAGAGAAGACAATGACTAACATGGAAGTTAGAAAATCTCATGAGTACAATGTGGCTTATGCCAATTACATTAAGACCGGCGATGACAAAGAGTGCCGTGCTCTTCTGACCGAAAACGTTTCCGGAATGGTTCCGGTTGCTGAATATGTCGAAGGTCGTGTCCGGACTGCCTGGAACCGTGAAGGCATCATGAGCCGTGTTCGTAAGACCTACCTGAAGGGCAACCTGAAGATCGGTTACGAAATCAGCGCTACTGGTGCAGTGGTTCACACCGAATCCGCCAACACCGCTGTATCTGAAGAGAACCTGGTTCTCGGCATTGTTACCCTGGTTCCCCAGTCCATCAAAAAGTGGATCTCCATCTCTGATGAGGTTTATGACCTCGCCGGTGAAGAGTTCCTGGACTACATCTATGATGAACTGGCTTATCAGATCGCTAAGAAAGCAGCTGACGGCATCATCGCTGACATCGAAGCTTGCGGAACAACTTCTACCGGTTCCAAACCGGCTGTTCCGCAGATCACTTCTACAACTGTTACCGTTGGCCTCGTAGCTCAGGCACTGGCTCAGCTGTCTGACGAAGCTTCCAACCCTGTTGTTATCATGAACAAACAGACTTGGGGTGCTTTCAAGGCTGCTCAGGCTGCCAATGGCTACAATTACGATCCCTTCGAAGGTCTTCCGGTTGTCTTCAATGACACCATCTCCGCTTTCTCCGCTGCCACCACTGGCGTGACCTATGCTATCGTTGGTGACCTTGGTGTAGGCGCTCAGGCCAACATGCCCAACGGTGAAGGCATCGAGATCAAATTCGATGACAAGACCAAGATGGAATATGATCTGGTCAGAATCCTCGGCCGTGAGTACATCGGCCACGCTGTTGTAGCTCCGAAGGCATTCTGTAAGATCTGCCACTAACGTGATTTATTCAGGAGGCGTTTGATGAAGACATTCATAGCTGTGCCGTGTTTTGAACAGGTACCGGCACTCTTTACACAGTCCCTGGCTTTGCTTCGGCGGGCCGGGGACACTGTTATCGGCTTCGAGATCGGTTCGCTGGTCTATGAAGCTCGGAACAGTCTGGCAAGACAGGCCATTAAAGCAGAGGTGGATCAGGTCCTCTGGCTCGACTCTGACATGGTGTTCCGCCCGTCATTACTGGAGAACATGACGAAGGTGGCTAAAGAAAATGATATTGACTTTCTCACGGGCCTGTGCTTCCGGAGGAAACCTCCGTACACGCCCACCATCTTCGATAAGCTTGACTGGAAGGATGACCGGTGTTATTACACCCAGTTCATGACCATTCCGGAAGGCCGGTTCCAGGTCGGCGGATGTGGTTTTGCCGGAGTGCTCTTACAGACAGATGTATTGATGTCGGTGGCGTCAAAGTTTGAAGGAAGAATGTTTGATCCGCTCCCCGGTATGGGCGAGGATCTTTCCTTCTGCTGGCGTGCACGGCAGTGTGGCTATGATATATGGTGCGACTCGGAGATCGAGCTGGGGCATGTGGGTTCCACCATCGTGACCCGTGGATACTTCGAGGCGTTTAACGGAGGGAAGGATGTTAGCGAAAGTAAAATTAGCGAAGAGGATCTCAACGGAGGTCTTTGATTCCGAGCTTCTGGATCTCATCGCTGCTGCGATTGCAGACATCCAGCACGCCGGTGTTCAGTTCGAATATACACAGGACGGATCTGATTATGTGGTTGAAGACCCTCTGATCAGCCGGGCCATCGTCACGTACTGCGTCATGAACTTCGGTTCTCCGGCCGACTATGATCGCCTGAAGGCGTCTTATGACGAACAGAAGGGCCAGCTTAGGGAATCCTCTGGTTATGGTCTGGAGGTGCTGTAATGGGCCGGTATTTGGACATTACGCTGATTAAGGTGCTTAAGAGCGTAAACATCTACGGAGACTTAAAGGATTTCGAAACCCGGAGAACGGTCTACGCTGAAGAGTTATCAGTCAGCCAGACGGAATTTTATCAGGGCTTCGCTGTGGGCTTCAAACCGGAGATCAAATTCAAACTGGAGAACTTCATGGACTATCAGGGTGAAGAGATCGTGGAGTATACCCCGTTTATGGCGGACTCCCCGGTAAGGCTGACGGTGCTCCGGACATTCAATGCCGGCGATGCGATCGAGCTCACCTGTTATAAGGGGGTGGATTCGAATGCCAACACCTAAGAGCCAGGTCAAAATTAAGGCTAAGAACGGGAAGACGGAAGTCACCTATGAGAGCAACCTTGACGCTTGTCAGTATTATATCTATGAGCTGACCAGGGCAGCCCTCAGAGACGTGGGCAAATTCGTCACGAAGGCATTCCGAACAGCTTACTATTTGGTCTTCGACAGGAATACCGGTAATGCCGGCAAGGCCACGAAATACAAAGTCATATCAGGGAAATCCACTACGGCCCCGCGAGTCCAGATCGGTCTTAAGTCCGGTCAGGTCCCGGGGTTTTACGCTTACTTCCAGGAATTTGGTACCAGCACGGGGAATGTTCCGAAGCTGGGGCTTCTGACAAACACAGTCCATGACAATGTACCGGAGATCGTTAAGATCGAGAGTACGTATCTGTCCGGCCTGTCCGATGAAGCAGCACGCCTGGAGGCCCTGATAGACGAGAATGATTATGAGGGGGATGCAGATGGCGATGACTAATGAATTGCGTGAAGCTATCGTATGGCTGTTACAGCTCATCGAACCGGAATATGAGCCGACAATCAGTTATAAGGTGGCTTCTGATGATGCGATGTACCCCCACGTGGTCTATGACATCGTGACTACAGTACCCAATGACATGGGCCGTGAAGATTACGTCCTGGACATCCATATCTGGGATAAAGTCCCGTACAGAGCCTACGAGATCCTTGACGCTTACAAAAACATATTCGCGTTCCGGAACGATCCGAATGGCAATATCCTTCCAACGTTCTATGAAACTTCATCCGGGGCCATAGATGACCCTGACAAAACGATTACTCACTTAGTGCTGAGATTACATGCTCAAGTTTATATGAGGACCGCCACTGATAGAGGCATCCTCGAAAGGAGTTAACAATGGCTATCACTATCAAAGGTACTGGTATTGTAACTTCGGCTGACTTCCAGACTATTACCTGGACGGGCCACACAAAAGGTGGTAAGGCCGTTGTTATAACACTAAATAATGCGATCAACATGAGCAATATCGACCTCTCCATGGTTGAGAAGGACGACACTGTGGCTCAGCTTACGTTCACCGGCACTTACGAGAACACGAACCACATGGTAGGGACCACTGGTGACTATGAAGAGCCCTGGTCGATCTCTTATGCCGGAACGGCTTCCGATGAAGCTGCCGACAGCATCCTTCTGGGTGCCGGCATCATCTCCATCGGCGGTACGGACGTGGCTCTCACCCGTGGTGGTTCAGAGTTCCATGTTGAGCGTGAGTTCAGAAACATCAATGCTGACGGTGACCGGGGAACGGTCCAGGGCAGAGTGGTCATTGACGGTGCAGAAGCAACGCTGACCGTGAATGCTCTGACATTCCTGACCAGCATGGCGAACATTTATTCTGCTATCAGTGTAAGCACTGCCAGCTGAGAATAGGCGGGGGCTCATTTGGGTCTCCGCTCTTTTTTTATATCAGGAGGCTATATGAGAAAGTTGGAAGCACATGACGCGTTCCTTGCGTGCCGGGTTATAAGGGAGATCGGAGTAAAAGACGAACTCGTGGCCATGGCCTACGCCATCAAGAACCGCGGAAAGAGCGAGAAATCCCAGGAAGAGATCGGCATTGAGCTGATCATGGGAGTGTTGGCCAATGCCAGTACGGAGAAGGCAGAACAGGCCGTATATGCGTTTCTGGAAGGCCCGCTGGAAATCCCGGCGGAAGAGATCAAGCAGATGGAGTTGCTGAAACTTCTGAACACCATCAAAGAGTACATCGGTTCCATCGACCTGGAAGAGTGGCGTGATTTTTTTCACTATGTAGGGAAGATCCAGCAGTTATCATCGACCTGATGGCGTCTCGGTACGGGTGGACATTAAGCTATATCGAATCCATGTCTATCATGGAGATCGTCCCCCTGATCCGGATGGCCAGTCAGAAAGAACAGGACAAACAAATTCGAGAACAGTGGCTTATGCTGCTTCCGATCATGCAGATGAATATGATCAAGTACATAAGCTTTGAAGACTACAAGGTTAAGGTCTCCGGCGGTGACATCGACAACCGGCCGGCAGAAGAGATAATAGCCGAAGTAGCCGAGATAAGAAAACAAATGGGAGTGAATAATGGATCTGTTTAAACTTGTGGGCTCCGTGTTCGTGGACAACTCGGAAGCCAATGATTCCCTCTCAAAAACTGATAAAAAAGCATCGAAGCTCGGAGATACCTTCGGGAAGGTAGCGAAGGGTGCTGCCGTTGTCGGCGGTGCTGCTATAGCCGGCGCTACGGCCTTGACCACTTCTGTGGTGAGCATGGCTTCGGCTTCGGCTGATTCTATGGACGTCATCGACAAGGGTTCCCAGAGGATGAAGGTCTCTGCGGAATACTACCAGGAACTTGCTCATGCAGCAAGCCAGTCCGGCGTGGAGATGTCCACCCTGGAGAAGGCAGCGAAGTCCCTGGAAGGCACCGATATTAACATGGAACAGGCCCTCGACCAGATCTATTCGATGGAGACGGCCGAAGAGCGTGCCAGAGTGGCAGCGGATCTGTTCGGAGAGAGCGTGGCGTATAAGATGACACCCATGCTGAACACATCCAGTGAAGGTTTCGCAGCCCTCCGCCAGGAAGCTAATGATCTGGGGCTGGTGTTTTCCGGAGATGCCGTAACGGCCGGCGCTGCCATGGGTGATACCCTGGCGAACATCCAGGCATCGGCTGAGTCGCTCATGACACAGATCGGTGTGGCTGTCATGCCTATAGTCCAGCAGTTCTGTGATCTGATCGTGGCGTATATGCCTCAGATCCATGCGATGGTGGAACAGTTGACGCCCATCATCACACAGGCCTTCGAGGTGCTTCTGCCTCCTCTGATGCAGTTAGTGGAGACGCTGCTTCCGGTCATCTTTGACCTGATCCAGCAGTTGTTCCCACCCATCATGGAGGTTATCAATGCGATATTGCCGGTGCTCAGTCAACTGATCATGGCACTGCTTCCGCCTCTGCTTCAGGTGATCCGGTTGATTCTTCCGATCTTGATTAACCTGATCCGGACCATCAGCCCGATCTTACAGCCGATCATTACACTGCTGGCGCCGATTATCAGACTGGCCACGGCACTGCTGACTCCGCTCTTACAGCTGATCGACATGATCCTTCCGCCGGTCATTAACCTGGTGACGAAGCTGGCAAATGCACTGGCTCAGAAGGTGGGCCCGGCAATTAATAAAGCCGTCACGATCTTCACGAACTTCAAGAATAAGGTCAAGGCCATCTTTGAACAGGTGAAGGCAGCTGTCAAAGGCCCGATCAACGCGATCCTGAGCTTCATCAATGGCCTGATTCGAGGTGTGGTCGGTGGCGTTAACGGAATCATCCGTGCTCTGAACCGCTTCCAGATCAAGGTTCCGGGGTGGGTAACGGACTTAACCGGCATATCCACATTCGGATTCAACTTAGCAGAGCTTACGGCGCCTCAGATCCCGCTACTGGCAAAGGGTGGTGAAATTGACGGTGGTTCGGCCATAGTAGGTGAGGACGGTCCGGAACTTCTTCAGACGGACGGAAAGCGGACGCGAGTCACCCCGCTGAACGACAATAACAATGCTTTCGTGGCATTGGAAGAAAAGATGGATAGAATGATCGAGTTGCTCCAGAACGGCTTCGGAGTCTACCTTGACGGCCGTGCTGTGGTGGGTCAGCTGGCTCCCGGAATGGATCAGGCGCTCGGTCAGTTAGCAGTTAAACAGGCAAGGAGGGCATAATGGTTATAAACGGACATACACCGGAAGAATATTCGGCCTTCCTTACACATAAGAACATCGCTCCCCCTGAGCCGAAGATCCAGGAAGTGGAGATCCCGCTGACAGACGGAACCGTGAACGTGTCGGAGCTTTTGTCGCCGGTGGTGTTCTACAGGCCCCGGACGATCAGCATTGAGCTGGAGTGCAATGCACTGAAGGGGGAATGGCCGGCAATTTACTCTCAGCTGTTGGAAGATATCCACGGGCAGAGCGTAGAGGTTACCTTTGCAGATGATCCTGATTATTACTGGACAGGAACCGCAAAAGTGACGGGCATGGAAGAGAACCGGGCAACATGCGTCTTCTCCATCGAAGTGACGGCACAGCCCTTTAAACGCGAAAATACGGCTTCACAGAGCGGGTCTGTCAGTATAGCAGATACCACGGCAGCGGGATATACCGCAACGGTCAACGTGACCACCATGCGGGCATATCCGGTCTTCACCACCGCGGTGGCCGGGGTGTACGTGGCTATAGATGACGGGCCGAAAAATCTGCTGAAGCTTGGCGAAAACGAACCGATCGGGATGGCGCTGACATCCGGAGAGCATACACTGACCTTCTCCGGAGGCACAGCAGCATCCACGGTCGCCTATACCCTTAGAGGAGCGATTCTATGAGCTATGTGGTTAAGTTGGATGACGAAATACTCAGCTCCTATGACCACGAGGAAACCGCGCTTATAGATCCGGTTGTTACTCTCGAAGCCAATACGGCCGGGAGCTTTAAATTTTCCATGCTCCCTTCACACCCCTGTTATGATCTGATTAACCTCCGGAAGAGTCTGATAGATGTTTACCAGAACGGAGAGCTGATCTTCTCCGGAGTTCCGGTAAAGACTTCCACAGACTTCTGGAACACCATGACGGTGGAGTGTGAGGGAGATCTGACGTTCCTGAATGATTCGATTCAGAGACAAGCAAAGTACGAAAACCAGACCGTAGCCGGTTTACTGACCACCTTCCTGAACATCCACAATTCACAGGTGGACGCCTACAAACAGTTCGAGCTTGGGACGGTGTCAGTCAGTGCCGGCGGGTCAATACTTAGATTTACTAATTATCAGAGCACCATGGAAGAGATCGGAGAGGATCTGATTGACAACTATGGTGGATACATCCGGACGCGCCACGAGAATGGTCACCGGTACCTGGATTACCTGGCGGAATCTCCGAGGGTGTCCACCCAGAAGGTCATTATAGGACGGAATCTGATGGATCTCGTCCAGGACACTGACACGGTGGACATTTGCACGGTGATCATTCCGCTGGGCGCTAAGGTAGGCGATTCTGAAGTGGAAGGCCTCGAAAAGAGGCTGACCATTGAGTCAGTGAATGACGGAAACGATTTCATCATCGGAACCGGTGCAGACTTCTACGGCTACATCTGGAAGACCGTCACATGGGACGATGTGAACACGCCCTCGATTCTGAAGAGCAAGGCCCAGAGCTACCTGGAAAATGTTCAGTGGGAGAACTTAGTTATTACTGCCACGGCATTCGACCTCGGCCTGGCTGATGAAGATGTCGAGCAGTTCCGGATATTGGATACCATCACGGTGACATCGGCACCCCACGGCCTGAACCGGCCCTTCGTGCTGACGAAGCTGGAGATCGACCTGAACAATCCGGCGAACACGCTGATCACCCTCGGAAAGAATGAAACGAAGTCACTGTCAGCCAGGGCTTCCGAGCTGTCCCAGGAGATCCGGAACGGGTTCGAGACCATCGCCACGGATGCTTCCGAGAATGCTCGGCGAATTTTAGAGGCAGCCACTTCCGGAAATATCTACTTCCATTACAACGAAGACGGCGTGCTCTATGAGATCCTGATCCTGGATACGGACAGCATCGAAACGGCCACTCGGATCTGGCGCTGGAACATTAACGGCTGGGGGTATTCTGCGGACGGTGGTAACACCTACACGCTGGCAGCCACCATGGACGGCACGATCCTGGCGGACATGATCCGGACCGGATCTATTATGTCCAGGGAGAGTGATACAGATCCGGCATTCTACTTCAACCTCGATACCGGCGAAATGCGGGTGAAGCAGCTGACCATTCTGGCCGAGAAGCTGGCGAACCTGAATATCGGTTCTGAGAACCTTATTCCGGAATCCGAAGACTGGAACAGCGTGGATGGCGCCTGGATAGGCTCAGCAGTTTACCGGCCTAACGATGATACGGCAACTCTAAATGACGAACCTCTGACATTCATGCTTGGCGGATATGGGGTGGACACTGTTGAACCGTTTGCCTTCACTGTGGCATGGAATCTTGACGCAGAGGTCTATTCTAACCAGTCGTTAGACTCACTCCGGCAGTGGCTATCAGTGAGTGTGTCGCTTACGAGAAATGGAGACCTGTTTAAAGTCTACGGCTACACATTGACGGGGCAGCTTAGACCGGGAGACAGTATTCCGATCACCGTGACATTCGGAACGGCGTCACAAACGATTTATATCAAGGTTATTAAGGCATAGGAGAGTATTATGGCAGATATACGTATAACGGATCTTCCGGGTCTGGCTTCGCCCACCAGTGGGGACGTTCTGATCATTCATGACACGGAGACCAGAACCGATAAGAAGATCACATATAATGCCTTAGTGGCATCAAAAATCGAAGAGCTGCGGAGTCAGATCGGATCACCGCTGATCGCTTCCACCGCTGCCGGTATGACGGACGTGGACAGGGTCTATGTGTATGTGGGGTCGGAAACCGGTTACACAGCTGGAAACTGGTACTACTATGACGGTACCCAGTGGGTCTCCGGAGGCACTTATAACTCTGTCGCAATCGGTGACAACACCATCACGGACGCTAAGCTGATCCAGACCGGCGGTGTGCTGACAGAGGTTCACGATATCCGGAACGGGTATGATGGAACCACTTATACAAGCGCCGGTGATGCCGTAAGAGGCCAGATCAATCAGGTGCTGGCAGAGGTCGCAGAAGTGGCACAGAGGGACACCGGATCGGGATTAACCACTGCTATTAAAGACGCGCTCCTCCAGCTGGCCCAGAAGGTGGCTTACATAGATGATGATGGCCAGACATATTATGACGATCTGTATGATGCCTTATATCCGACATATACGGTAACGCTGAACCTGAACGGGATCACATCGAGCAATTCAGCTACCAGTGTAACGGATGGCAGCGCCTACACCGCCACACTAACGGCAACCACCGGATATATTGCCGGGATAACGATCACCATGGATGGTGTAGACATTACGGCTACGGCCTGGACTCCGAACGCATAAGGAGGTGGAAGGATGCCATTAGAAATTAAAGGACTTATCAATCCGACAAACACATCAGTTCCGACCGCACATCTGGCAGAGATCCATGACGGCGGTCTGGAACCGACTGACAGCTTCACGGTCACTAAGAACCTGACGCACGCAGTGATCCGGAACGAACAGATCACAAACACATCGTATTATGCAAATGTAGAACCGGAAACAGGATGGTCCGGATTAACTGTAACCATAAAAGTAGGAGGCGTTGACATGAGCAATTTGTACCAGAGCGGGACGATCAATATCCCGAAAGTAACAGGAAACATCGTAATAACGGCAGTGGCTGCACAAGCACCGCTCTCATCCATCACCGCCGTCTACACCCAGAGTGGCACGGTATATGATACTGACTCTTTGGATTCGCTGAAATCCGATTTGGTGGTCACGGCGAACTACGAGGACGGAACCTCGGCAATGGTCAGCGACTATACGCTTTCTGGAACGCTTGCAGAAGGGACTTCAACTATCACCGTTAGTTACGGGGGAAAGACGGCGACATTTAATGTGATGGTGACCGTAGATGAAGGAATTATTTATCAGTTACAGAACAGAACTTTTGCTAACGATGGCGGTGTTAATACTGGGCTATTGCTGTTAGGACAAGACAGGTCATTTACAATTTTATGTGATGCAGATTTCGCAGGACAGCAATCAAGTACGATATGGGTGTTAATGAAGTGCATGAACCCAACCTCACCATATGCAGGTTTGTCTATTCAAAGAACAGATCCAACAGCAAACATTTTGACAGTTCAGTGGATGACTGGCAAGAAAAATATCAACCTTGCAAACAGCTATACTGGAAATGTTAAAATAGCACTTACTCATGACATATCAAGCGGAACAATGACATATTATGTCAAAGTTGGTTCAAATAGTGTTGTTAGTGATACTATTGCATCAGCTTATCAAACAATTACAACAAATGTTGCAGTTGGTGGCAATCTGTCAGGTACACAGGTTTGGAACGGAACTATCAATGATTTCGCTATTTATGACCATGTTCTTGATTCCACAGACATAGACGAATTTATGGCAGGGTGATTTTATGAGTATTTATGATGCTAATGGAAATGTGTTGCGTTTCGCCTATGATAAAAACGGTGACCTATTAAGCTCGGCTTATGATTTGAATGGCAATAGAATTTTTAGCAGTCGTGAAATAGTATTCGAGGATGATTTTAACGGGCCAAACCTCGATGAGACTAAATGGACTAAGGTAATAGGGACGTGGGTTGCGACCCAAAATAATTTAAACATTTATCGGGAGCAAAATACAACCATAGAAGATTCGTGCCTTGTTTTCACCGCTAAAAAAGAGGATTATGCCAACAAGACTTGGACGAGCGGTGCCGTAACAGGCCAGTTAAAACAGAATATTTTGTACGGCAGGATTGAAGCTAAAATCAAGTTTCCAAATTTGGTTGGTGCGTTTGGAGCTTTCTGGATGGTTGGTTCGAACTTTTGGAAAGAGTTTGTTGATGACCAAAGCGACCCTATAAATCACGGGGTTGTATGGCCCAAATGCGGGGAGATTGATATTGACGAAACAATACCCGGAAACTCAAATATTGCTCAGGCAAATTTATGGAATTATTCTGGCTCGTCAATGGGTGGTGGCAGAAGTGGTACATTAGTATCTTCCTTATGGCACGTATATGCTTGCGAATGGACGCCAGACTATATTGCTATGTTCGTGGATGATGTTGAATATAAAAGGTGGACGTTCTCTGATTATAGTTCGGATGCAGTACAAGCATATCATTTGCCGTTTTATATTCTATTAAACCTTGCTATAGGAACGGCTGGGGGGACACCATCAGAAAGTACGACAGAAATGAAAATGTATGTTGATTGGGTCAAAGTATATGCCCCGTTAACATCATAAGAAAGGAGCTTAAAGATGAAACTGTTTAATTCAAACGACTGGCAGTACCGCCTTGCCAGAACCATCATTCAGGGCATTATCGGTGTCCTGATTGCCAACCTCGATATGCTTATCGGGAAACTGACAATCTCAGGCGACTTAAAGCCGATGATTGTGGCTCTGGTGATGGCAATCCTCAGCCCGATTATGGCTCAGATTAAGAGCGGTGACGATGCCGTGCTTAATTAAGGCGATTGCCCTTTATGATGGAATCGTGGTCAGATGCGAAGGGTGTCCATACCACGGGAAGTGTGAACAAGAAGATGGAAGACATAATTAAGGCTATCGCCCTGATTGGATTTATCCTTTTAGTGGCATATGCCGTTTCGGTGGCAGAGTGATGGAATATCCGTGTGATTCATGCGAAAAGGCAGAGGACTGCAACGGTCAGGATGCGATGTACTGTTGTAAGCTCTGCCAGTGGGAACGGGAAAGAAAGGAGCATAACGATGGTCAAAATAGTTCATGCAAGGATTGATGAAAACGGTCAGATAATGGGCGGTAAGGCAGGCGACCAGACGGGGAAGGAAGTTGTAAAACAGGACTTCTATGATGCAGATTGGCATACCGTCTATAGACCGAAAGAGGTTGCGATTGCTAAACAGATGGCGAAGGGTGCGGAAGCGATTGCAAAGAATGACCACTTCGGATATTCGCAGAGTGACCGCTACACTGGTTATGACGAATCTCGGAAGCTGAATTTTGATTTCAGCAAAGTGACCACCCCTTGCGCTTTCGATTGCAGTTCCATGGTCATGACCTTAATCCGCTCAGCCGGAATCGACATCAAACGGGAGCTTTTCACATGGAATATGGATGCTCCGATGCTTGCCACGAAGCAGTTCGATAAAATCCCCTATACCAAAGGGATGGCTCTTAAAACGGGCGATATCGTGCTTAAAACGGGCCATGTGGTAATCGTGGTGGAATCCGATGCCTACGATGTATGGATCGGGGAGTGCTACGGGGTTCAGTTTGCCCCTGTATATGCTCAGGCTTCTCCGACAGGCGAAAGATGCAGTTGGCCTACACTGGCAACAGGAAACCTCTTCGAGGTGATTGGAGAATCTGGTGACTACTACCATATCCGAATTGCCAATGCCCATTATGGGTACATCCGCAAGCAGTTCGTACTGAGGAAGACCACCGCCATGACAGGCACAGTGACATCTTCCGTATACGTTCGCCAGAATGCCGGAGCTTCCTACAAGGCCATCGGTGTGCTAAACGCAAAACAGACTGTCGAGATTTGCGACACGAAGAAGGCTGCAAATGGTGCGGACTGGTATTACATCAAATTCATGGACGGCTACGGCTTTTCTTCAGCCAGATATATAAAGGTGGATTAACATGTTCATTGAATCAGCGACACAATTATACCTCGGAAGGCAGATGAAGTGTGCCCACATCGTAGCGGACAAGATTTGCACGTGGCGATTCTATTCCGTACTCGATAAGGACGATGATTACGCCTGGCAATTCGTAGCTAAGTCTTCCGAACCCGCAACGATCACCCTGTCCATAGGCGATCAGGAGGCCACCTTCAATCTGACCACCGATTTCACCCTTTACAAGAAGGTATTCGAGGGCGTGCACATCTCCGACCACCCATATGTTGATGTTACGTTCCCGGTGGGGAACTTTTTTATTGGCCGGACGCAGCTGGAACATGGCAGCATAGTTACCGACTGGCAGCGGTCTCAGGATGACGATAAGAGCTCGATCACGAAGCTGTGGTCAGCCCTGGAAATCACCGCCGAAGAGATCCGGTCGGAGGTTCATGCAGCGTATCATGTCGTGAACTTAGTTCCGCACCCGTATAACCGGCAGCACGTTTCAGGGGACGAATGGTCGCCCAGTAACGCCACACTCGGCCTTAAGTGGACTACTAATGCAGACGGATCCGTCACGGCTACGGCCCTTAACCAGGGAGTGGCCACCACGGTCCAGTCAGCTTATGCTGTTTCCGGATACTCTGTGACGGCGGAGATCGGCCCGATCGAGCTTGATCCGGCGAAGCAGTACACGATTACCGGATGCCCGGCCGGAGGATCTGCGTCCACGTATTATGTGCGTGTCAGACTCTTCGCAGAAAATGAAGTGCCTTCCAGTGCTGCCACGTTTGAGGATGATTCTAACCAGTTCTACGACTACGGAAACGGCCTCACGCTGGAAGCCGGATGGGCCTACGCTACGATCCACCTCGTTATGGCAGCCGGCATGGTTATTCCGGAAGACGGGATCACGTTCTGGCCGATGGTGGTTGAGGGGACGGAACAGTATCCCTACGCACCGGCCGAAGATGGAGATGTGTCAATGTGGAGTATGATCAAGCAGAACGCCGGAAAGATCAGTATGGTGGTCGATTCAGACAACAACATCCGGGCCGGCCAGATCGCCCTGGCGATTAACAGCGCTGGATCCAGTGCGAGTATAGACGCGGACCACATCGGAGTGAGTGGTGATGTGATCAACCTGACCGGTAAGAATATCAGTATATCGTCCACCAACTTCTCTGTGACAGCTGATGGCACGATCAATGCTGCAAATGCGAATATTACCGGTGGTATGATCAATATCGAAACATCTTCAGAGACTGTCGATAAGATCATATTCCGCTCAGACAAGGCGGTGGCAAGAATCCAACCGAACGGCTTCATCGTTGAGAACACTTCGCTGGCATCACTCCCGTATAAACGGACACAGGTGTATGGTGGTGCGATCATGATGTACGGTGACGGGACATCTGCGAACAAAGACGCGGTGGTGACTCAGATCAGCCAGTCCGGATTCACCAAACTAACCACTTCCGGTGTAGCCAGGACATTCCTAACGGACGGTATGCTGACGCTATATGACACAAATGGTTCGATTCGGACACGATTAAATACCGAAAGCCTCCTGGTCTATGACAGCAGCAACACTTTAAGAGCGTCCGTTAACGCCGGAAATGTTCAGCTGAAAAATTCATCCGGAACGCTGCAAACAGGGATATATTCTTCCGGGGTAATCCAGCTCTTTAATACTTCCGCGAAAAAACAAACGGAAGTTAATCTCGGATATATTTACTTATACGATACTTCCGGAACACGCCGGGTATCACTCAGTGAAAACGGCTTAGTCTTCTATGACTCGAACGGAAACCAAACCAGACTTTATTCACCCACATAAGGAGGACCACATGGATAAAACAGCAAACATGCTTCATAGGGAGTTCAGCAACAACCTGACCACCCTCATCAACAACTGTGGCCTTCCGGCCTTCGTGATCAAAGACACGCTCCGGTGTGCACTGTTCCAGGTCGAAACGATTGAGGATCAGGAGTACCAGCGTGATCTGAAAGAGTATCAGGATCTTCAGGAGGTGGAAGAATGACATGGTATAACTGGGTATCACTCCTCGGAGTTCCGGCACTGTTTCTGTCGTTAGTCAAGGTCCTGATCAACCAGATCAAGGGCATTAAGTATGGGGTGCAAGCACTCCTCCGGGCCCAGATGATTGACGACTATAATCGTTATTCAAAATTAGGATACGCTCCGATCTACGCAAGGGAGAACTTCGAAAACTGCTGGAAGCAGTACCACTCCCTCGGGGCCAACGGAGTCATGGATGATCTTCACGACAAATTCATGGATCTTCCAACAGCTGGCGATTCGTGAGGCTTATCCTTTCTCCTCACTAATCAGATAGATCATATGGTTACCTCCTTAGAACGGGTCGGGTATGGGTTTTCTTTGCCAGGATTTTCTCCCCCATACCCACCTGTTCTCTGGGGGTCATTTTTTGTGCCCTGGCATCCGGATCTTCGACTTCGCGAACTTATCCAGGGGACTGTGTTCCTGGTAATCCCGGACGAGATCCTGATCATAGAGCTTCACATAATGTTGCGTCATCTTCAGCGTGGAGTGGCCGAGGAGCTTCTGGAGCTTCAGAGCGTTACCCTCACAATCCACCAGATACATCCTGGCAAACGTGTGCCGGAAAGCGTGGATCGAAGTCTTTTCCACTCCCCTGTGGTGGTTATACCCTCTGATCGCGTGCCGGAGGGCGTCTTCTGTGAGCTGATCACCGACAGCATTCGGAAAAAGAAAGTCTTCCGGTCTGCCGGCGCGAATCTTCATGTATTCCCTCAGAACCACTTCCATGTGCTTCGACAGCGGGATGGCCTGGGAGCGCTTATTCTTCGTATGGGCCAGCCAGATCACGGAAGCCTCCAGTGACACATCCTTATTCCGGATAGACCGCACAGAGCTCGCCCTAATCCCGTTATCGACCAGCAAATTGATGATCACCCATGTCCGGTATTCCGTAAACAAACACCGATTCATGTCCGGCTTCTTAAGCAGCTTCGACAGCTCTTCGTCCGTGTACGTCTCCGGAGTGGTCTCTTCACCTTTGAATGGCTGCACGTCAACATCGGTCATTCCCTGTTCTCTGCACCACTTCAGGAAGACCCGCAAATTCCTCACATAACTCTGAACCGTATTCCTGCTTAACCCACTCTCTGACATCGAGATCACGGCCTCCCGCGCTTGATTCTCCGTCAATTGGTCCACTTGATTACTGAAATCAATGAACCGCGAGAAGGCCCCGATTTGGTTCTTATACGACTCTATACTCTTCGGCGCTAATCCGGCACTGATCCTATCGTCCAGGAACATCTCTACTGCGTCCTGGATCGTCACACTATTCCTAATTTTCCCTCTGAAGCTACGCATTTGATTCCTCCTACATGATCCCGAAAATCAAGCGCACCAAGAAAATTTCCATTTTTACAAATTTCTGCTTGCATTCTGCGCAAATAACTGCTATTATATTTGTTGCACTGGGGGCGTAGCTCAGCTGGGAGAGCGCTTGAATGGCATTCGCAACAGCTGAACAAATCCCACAATACCTCCATGGAAACGTCCCTGATGCTATAGGTTTTCGGGTAGTTTTACTGATTTTTCGGGCCTCCGTTTGGGGGCCTTTTTTATTCGAATAAGACCTTGATCCGGAACCCGAACGGGGTCTCTTTTCCGGAGCCGAGAACGTCGTAAGATTCGATGATGTATCGGCCGGTCCACTTCTGACCGAACTCCTCCACCAGCTCTGCCGGCACATTCCCGATCTGGTCACCGTTCGCATATACACCGATCGCTAATTTACCCTCGGAGTCGTACCGATCGAAGGTGATCTCGACCTTCTCATAGGGTGGTTCTGACCACTTAATGGCCCTCAGAATAGCCTGTCTGGTCTTCCGTCCGTTCTTGAAAGTGACGCCGGCAACCTTGAACTCCAGTTCCTTATAACCGGTGACCTTCTTCAGGATTGATTTAAAGATGCTCATAATTTTTCTCCCTTATGTATTATTTCTCCCTTGACACTGAACGGATGTTCGATTATATTTATGTCAAGGGAGGTATGTTATGAACGAATTAGAATTACTTATTGATAAGCTGACAGATGAAGAACTCACGACCATGCTTACCTGTCTGCGGTTAATGTCCGGAGAAACGCCAGAACCGCATCACGCTGGTTATCACTAAGCCGATCCACCAGCTCCTCAATTTCTTTCTTCTTATCATCTCGATCTCCGAATACTAAATAGTCAGGGTCTACATCCAGGGCCTTGGCTATTTTTTTGATTGTGGATAACCGAGTCTCGTTCTTTTCTTTTTCGATCTTATTTATAGTGCTTCTGGACATATAACCACAGGCGAGCGCAAGCTCTTCCTGGGTCATTCCCTTTGCTTCTCTAAGTTCTTTTATTCTTTCACCGGCTGTCATAGCACACCTCCTTTTTTGCCATTATATATTATGTAGAAAATTTTCGCAACATAAAAAGTAAAAAAAATAACAAAAAGTTGTTGACAATTATCGCAACATGATGTAAGATATCGAATGTAGACAAAAACAGCTACAAATTCAGGAGGTAAATAACAATGTGCAACGAGCTTAAATACACAGTAGAGATGAAACGAATCAACGTGCTGGACCTTATCACAGCAGTTAACGGCGTGATCTTCTCCTTCAAAGATGAGATAAATGATCCGGACACAACGGAAGAGCGGAAGCGGATCTGCCAGAGCTCAATTGACAATAGGTGGCTGCCGGTAAGAGAGGAGCTTTACAGGCAATTAGAAGCCCAGGACAAGGCGCACGGAATTGAATAGGGGGCCTAATTGGCCCACTCTAATGCAGCCGAAGCCGGTCCCAAGCCCGGAAGATGCAGAGGGGAGAAAAAGAAGGGAGGTGTTGAATGGATTACGAGGCACTAAACAAGGTAATAGATGAAAGCGGATTCAAACGCTCATTTATTGCCAAGAAGATCGGGCTATCTCCGAAGGTGTTCCATGATCGGACAAGTGGAGCCACACAATGGAAGACCTCTGAAGTTGTGGCTTTTTGCAACCTTCTTGGCCTCGATCGGAAGAGCAGAGACTCTATTTTTTTTATCGGGATGTAGCGAAAAATCCCAACAGAACAGGAGGACACAATGGACCCGATACCAGATGGAATGATGACCACGCTGATCCTGGCGATCATCACCATAGTCATTTTATCGGGGTGGGTGGTATATGACAGTGTCAGAGAAGCCCACCGGAAGAAACGTAGACAACACAACAAACATTAAAACACTCAGGAGGTATTTTATGAACGATGAAAGGTATATCTTAGCACGGGTGAAAGCACAGCTGATCCAGATGCTGAATGACAAGGACGCTGGCGAGTACGACCGCAAAGACCACGTGATCCACATGATTCTGGATCTCATTACGGCCGTGGAAGTTACCGCAGTGCTGGACATGGATGTGGATGATCTCCTCGGAAGGAAAGGGGAGGACGCATGAGGAAGATAACGTATTTCTGCGATAGGTGCGGAACCGTGATCTCAGGACAAAGCTACCAGCTCGGCTACCGGCTCATAGATATTGAGTCAGGAGAAGAGGTGGACCGGGAGTTCAATGGAGACTACTGCCACGAGTGCTTCGACCTCATTGAACAGGCCACGGCAAACGTGATCCTGAAGAAGGACGAACCGAAGAAGAAGGCCAGCCGGCCAGCACCCAATAAAGTAGACATCGACATGCCGAAGGTGTTTGCTCTCCGGAAAGCCGGATGGAGCCTCGATAAGATCGGCGAAGAGTTCTGCGTCTCCGGTCAGACCATAGCGAACCATATTGCTGCATATAATTCCGAACAGCAGAAGGAGGTGGAGTGATGGGAGTCCCGATCCTCATCTTAGGCGAATCCGGCAGCGGTAAGACCTACTCCCTGAAGAACATGGACCCGGACAAAGTGGGCGTGTTCTCCGTGCGGAAGGGCACATTACCGTTCCCGGAAGGCAGAAACTTTAAGATCGCGAAACATGCGACCTATGACCTGATCTACAAAGTTCTGAAGAATCCCACGCTGAAGACCTACGTGGTGGATGACAGCCAGTATTTGATGGTGAATGAGTATTTTAGGAAGGCGAACGACTCCGGATACCAGAAGTACACCTCGATCGGTAAGAACTTCTCGGATCTCTTCGAGTATATCGCCTACCAGGTTCCGGATGACGTGACAGTCTACTTCCTCCACCACACCCAGCAGACCAGTGACGGGAAGGTGAAGGCGAAGACCGTTGGCCAGATGCTCGATAACTACCTGACGCTGGAAGGCTGCACGGACGTGGTGCTTCTGACCCAGACTGACGGGACGAACCACTTCTTCCTGACACAGAGTGATGGATCCAACACCGCGAAGAGCCCGGAAGGCATGTTCGACCTGAAGATCCCGAACGACCTGGCTTATGTGGATAAGCGGATAAGAGAATACTGGGGGTTAGACGATGAAAACAATTGAAGCAGTAATCAAGAAACCCGGTATGACACCGTATCGGACGCAAATCCGGAACACGCTGCATGAGTTCCAGAAGACCGTGGACGGCTACATCGAAGTGGTTCAGCTGCTTCCTGGCCTGGCAGTGGTGTGTAATGAAGAGGGCCGGCTTAACGGCATGGCCCCGAACTGCCTGATCTGCGGCGAGATCTTCCACGGCCCGATCGTGTTCGTGGGGACGGATGAAGACCAGTTTGTGGATCTGCCCTTGAGTTGGACACAGTTCCAGGAGTCCTTCAACTGGCTATTTGATAAAGAACTTAATGAGGAGATAGCCTATGACACTGTATGAGTTAACTAATGAGTACCTTCAGCTTCTGGACATGGCAGAAGATCCGGATGTAGATCCGATGGTACTGTTTGACACCATGGATGGACTCGGTGGCGAGATCGAAATGAAGGCCGATGGTTACGCAAAGGTGATACGCCAGCTGGAGGCTGATGTTGAAGGCCTGAAGGCAGAAGAGAACCGGCTATCCAGACGCCGGAAGATCATGGAGAACAATATTAAGTTCATGAAGAACCGGCTTACGGACGCCATGATCGCCACTGGGAAGACGAAGTTCAAGACCGACCTGTTCAGCTTCAACATCCAGAAGAACCCACCAAGGGTGGTTATTGATGATCCGACCCACATTCCGGAAGCCTACCTGATCCTTCAGGAGCCGAAGGTGGACACGATCGGGATCAAGAACGCCCTGAAATCGGCAGACGAAGCTCCGCTCTGGGAGGGCATCGCTCACCTGGAACAGGATGAGGGGGTGAGGATCAGGTAATGGAAGAATTAACCACAGCCATCTACCGCCTCGCAGACGCCATCTTCGAACTAATCAACACCGAAGTGGAAATACAAAAACAATTAAAGGAGATTATAGAACATGCAGAAGCTCAAAGGTCAGCTTTACGCTGAGGGCGAAACCACTACAAATTATCGTGATGACGATTATGAACAGTTAACACCGGGTGCATATATATGCAAATTCTCCCTGGTCAGGGATGAACCGAGTAAGGGCTATCTTTATGCCGAATATGACATCGCAGAGGGTGAGCATGAAGGCTATTATGCCCGCCTTGCTGATCGAGCCGGATTCTGGGGCGGAAGGATCTATCTGTCTTATTCAGACAAGGCCCTCCGGATCTTCACCAGAGCGATCAAGGCCATCAACAATGATAACCCCGGTTATGAGTTCAACCCCTTCCAGGACGGCAAGAACAATGACGAACGCACCCTGGTGGGCAAACAGTTTGGCATCGTCCTCCATGAGGAAGAGTACACGAAGAATGACGGAAGCATCGGAAATCGTCTGACGGCTTCAGCCACTGCCATTGTCCAGATCGAGAAAGCGAAGGCCGGAACATTCAACCAGAAGCTCCTGGAGAAGACCATAAGTACCAGGAACAATTCCGGAACGACTTCGGCACCGACTCCGGACTTCATGGACAGCTCCGAAAACCCGTTTGAATGATAACGATCATAGAGGATACCGCGCAGAAGGCTGGTAAGCATGACATAAAGCACGCCCACTTTGAGAGACTTGGAATCAATGTAATTCGCAACAAACTGCCTTTCGGTGATTACTGTTTACCACCCAAGATCTCAGTGGACACCAAGAAGGGGCTCCAGGAAGTGGCTTATGACATAGTCAATGATCATAGGCGCTTCCGGGCGGAGTGTGTGAATGCTGCCAATGCCGGCACGAAGCTCGTGATCCTGATCGAAGAACCACTTGACATCAATTCGATTGACGATGTGGTGGGGTGGGACAACCCAGAACGGGCATATCGGCCCACTGCCGTCACCGGGGACAGATTGGCGAAGAGTATGCGAACAATGGAGCAGAGGTATGGTGTGCGCTTCGCCTTCTGCCGTCCCGAAGAGTCTGCGCAATTGATCATGAAGTTACTGGAGAAAGAAAGTGAGTGATCTCGAATATTTTGCAAAACAATATGCTTCATACGGCCTCGCTGTCCTCCCGCTAAAACCTGATAAGACGCCATACGTGGCCCATGGCTTTGAAAACGCAACCACCAATGAGGAAACCATAGAACGCTGGTGGAAACAGTGGCCCGCTGCCAATATCGGTATAGCAACTGGTTCCCGGTCAATGGGGATCTTCGTGGTGGATCAGGACGAAAAGAACGATCAGCATGGAATCCAGAACTTTGAAAAGTGGATAGACGATAATTACCTAATGTTCAGCGACACATGGACGGTCAGGACGCCTTCCGGCGGAAAGCACACATATTTCCGGTCCACTATGCCAGTCAGAGGACGGGTTGGGTGGCTCCCTGGTGTGGATATCAGGGGAGAAGGTGGTTATGTGGTGGCACCGCCATCGGTGTCCGGAGGCGGATCTTATGAGTGGATAACCTCCCCGACGGATATCTACCAGCCGATTTCTCCGGATGAAGATGCTGACGTGGAAACGCTTATCCAGGATATCAATGCTAAGCCGTCTGACGGCGTACCGCTGACAGTTCCGGAAACCATTATCCAAGGCGGCCGAAACGACATGCTCTACAAGCTGGCGTGTTCGCTCCAGGCCAAGGGCGTTAGTGACGTTGCCATCTTAGCCACTATCCGGGCGGAGAATGAGGCAAAATGCGATCCACCTCTTCCGGATGATGAAGTGGAAAAATTGGTAAAGAGTGCCCTGACAAAGACGAAGGGAACGGCTCAGATCCAGACAGAAGAGCCGGAAAAGAAGGCAAATTCTAAGTTTGACTTTGAGCTGCAACCACTCTACTCAGTTCAGGACCTTATGGCCTCTGAGGACAAGGATCTGACGGTCTATGTCGGTGATGAAAAGACGCCACTTCTCTCAGAAGGAACGGTCGTCCTGGCAGCTCCGCCGAAATTAGGAAAATCATGGTTCTGCCTGAACATGTGCCTGTCCTTAACCACCGGCTCCGATTTCCTCGGCTTCCATGTGAAGAAGTGCCACGTAAAATATTACGACCTGGAGCAGTCACGGCGCCTGAAGAAGAAGAGGATCCGGATGGCGATCGACAAGTACAAAATCCAGGTTCCACCGGGGTTCTACATAGCAGAGAAGCTCCAGGGGATTGGAAGAGGCTTCATTGAACAGCTGGAATATGACATCCAGCAAGACCCGGAGATCGGCGTATTCATCATTGACGTCTTCACATACGTGGAAACAGCCAGGAAGAACACGGAAACCGAATACCAGTGGACTTACAAGAACTTCAATGTCATTAACGAGTTTTCCATGAAGCACAGTGTATCCGTCGTTCTGGTTCTCCATACCCGGAAATCTCATGACCCGGACCATCCATTCGATAATATCTTAGGCAGCACGGCGAATCAGGGTGCCTCGTCTCACATGATCGTCCTGGCAAAGAGCAAATTCAACTCTAAGTCAATTCACCTATACGCACAGGGACGTGAGACCGAGGGCGTCATTGAACTTGATTACGTGAATGAAGGCGGGCAGCTGCTGATCACGGAAGCAGAAAAGGACGAACCGGATGACATGATGGAGTTCATGGACTCGGAGATCCGGAAGGCCATTGTAGACTTCATGGCGGTGAACACACGCTGGAAAGGAAGGTGCTCCGGGCTGATCGAGGAACTCACAAAGACCGGGATCGGAATTGACGCCGGGCCGAAAGAGATCGGCGGGTTCTTGTCAAAAAACGTGGGCAGATTCATGAAGCATGACGACATCATGGTCACCATTATCAAGAACGGAACCGGGCCGAGACTCTATGAAATTACAAAAAATGTAGAATATAGTAAATCTACCATTGATACCATTGATGAAGGGTGGATAACCATTGATGAAAACATGCTCTAACCCGCATAAAACCTAAAAAATTATTATTATATTTATATCAATGGTAATTATTATATTCACCATTGATGGTACCATTTATCATCAATGGTATCAATGGTAATCAATGGTAGTTTTTACGCTATGAGGTAATTATGACACCAGAAGAAAGAAATAACCTGGCAAAGTGGATGGCTGCCCTCTGGAAGGCGTACACGAAAACGGTCATGACTGAGATCACCCAGGAAGACGTGGATGCCGTAATCACGGAGTTCCGCCGGATCTGGGAGACCAGTAGCCGGAACGAGCTGATCATGGACATGGAAGTGGCATTCCTGGATGATATCGGAAGGAGGGCGATGGAAAATGCACTTACTTAAGATGGTGGGCGTCACACTGGGACTGTTGCCGGCACTGGCACTGGTCCCTGGCGTCCCGGAAGTAAAACTAACCGGCTATGAAGCTAAGCTGCACATGCAGATGTGGTCGAATTTTGAGGTGGAGAATGAACAGGAGACAAGCGAAGAAATTACTTGGGATAGCATTCACCCCGAAGGAGCTGAAGGTATTTCTGAGAATACCAGCGAAACTGAGTCCCAGGATAATACGCCAGCACCCGCGGTGGAGACAGATATGGAAAGCGAACCGTCAGCGGATGCGGTCGTTCCGGCAGAGACTCCGCTCTTCGAAGTTGACGGGTATGTTCCAGATGTGAATTTACAGGAATATCTGTACAACCGCTTAGCTGAACATGGTATCGAATGGTTCATGCCATATGCCGTGTGTCTGATAGCGCAGGAATCCTCGTGGAATCCCATGGCGGTCAATCCGAATGGCAGAGACAAGGGGATATTGCAGTACCGTGTGGAATTCCACAACGGTCTTGATTGGACGAACCCCTGTGAAGAGATTGACCTTTTCGTTCAGCAGATGGCGAACAGGGCCATGTCCGGCAAGACAGTAAGCGAGATGATATCGATTCACATGATGTCTGACTGGGGAGATTACAATCAGGCATATGTCGATGCAGTGATGAGCCACAGCGGTTCATTAGTGAGAGTGAGGTAAAAAATGGAAGAAAACAAAGTCGATGTGATTTTAAACAAGAAGTTAGATGGGTATTATACCGGCGAGCTTAACAACTTTACAACACGGGATGAGTTGGTGGTCACCATCACTCTTAACGAATACCGTGAGCTTGTGAAGGAGAAAGCGATTTCAGATAACGAGATTCAGAAAGCACGGGTCGAAGCGCACGACCTCAGAACAGAGAACGGAAAGCTACAGGCTAAAGTCAAAGAGCTTCTCGATAAACTGTATTCCGCTGAGAACCCGGCAGAGGTGGCGAATGAGTGAGTACATAGTCAAGAAGGATGGAGATACCTTCACGAAAGTTGGCGAACTGGTTCGCTGCAAGGACTGCCAGCTCAGACAGCCGGACGAACAGCCGGGTTGCCTGTACTGTACTTTCTGGAAGCGGACTGTCCCGTACTGCGGACACTGTTATCTGGGCGCGAAAGGAGCGAAGGATGGATGATTTAATCAGCAGACAGGCGGCGATTGATGCACTGATGGTTGCTATAGATGATGTTGGAATTTTGGATGGTGATGACATAAAGATGGTTTTTGATAATCTGCCATCCGCACAGCCAGAGCGGAAGACGGGTAAGTGGTTGGAAAAAGAAGTCATAAACGCTGAGGAAGCGAAAGAGGTAATCACCGAATGGCAGTCCTGTAAATGCTCAGTCTGTGAGCGGTACGATACCAGACCTTATTTATATTACTTCAGTGAACCGAGGTTCTGCAGTTGGTGCGGTGCGGATATGAGAGAGGTGACAACATGATTGACGTAATGGTAACAAAGTTGGTTATGCGGTGGATTCATCGGCGGTATCTCAAATACGGCGAGACGATTTTCTACATTCGAGGAACTGGTAGAGATTATCCGAGATATTTGTTGTATACCGAAGAGCCGAGAGTATACGAGAAGTTTGACCGCATTGGCGAGGTGGAGGGTCAAAATAATGATTGAAGAATTGAAACCTTGCCCATTATGTGGGCGTGAAATTGAGTATTGCGCCATGTGAAAAAAGAATAAGACTATAGGAAGGAAAGGAGACAAAGATGATTGAGCAATATACACTTATCCTTAAACACGAAGCTGTCACGAATGATGGCGAAACGATTCAGGTAGAACCGCCTCTTTGCTTATCTCATGTTTTTGACAGGTCGATTGTCGGCGCACCTGTTGTTCTTGATGAAATGATGTACCACTTTACAAAAGAGGTCATGAAACGGGCGACCGAATGGGAAGGAGAGCTTGATGGGACTGATTAATATTGATGCCCTTTTAAATGTATTGAATCAGATGTACAAAAAGCCAAAAGACTCTGAGGATTATATGACGATTGGATATGACCATGCGATAGCAGATGCAATTATTACAGCATCTAAACAGCCGACTATCGAGGCACCAGAGTGGATTTCAGTAAAAGAGAATATGCCAGAAGTTGGCGAAGAGGTTTTAATATCAACTGATACCAAAATGGTATTTACTGCGTTATTTAATTCCATTTGTTGGGAAGACGATGATGGGTATACGTGGAATCAGGATGAAGTATTAGCGTGGATGCCGTTACCGGAGCCCTACGAATACCCACCGAAGGACTTTATGAACCAACCAGAAGGGAGCGAAAAATGAACGAAATAGAACGCAACACAGAGGTGCTAAAGGCGAAAGCGTTTGATACGATTCATGACCTTATTGATGATATGTGGGATTTTATCGACAACAAGGCCGGTATGGACAATATTAGAATAGCAACACTCGGAGAGATACACGGGGTTGTGATCCATACCATGCATATGATAGAAGCGATTCAGAACGGAGAGTGACGATGGCGAAGAAGAATAATCAGCTTTCAACCAGAGCGCAGTGTGTCGCAATCATGAAACGCTACGGAATGCCGATGGCGACCATCAATGCTATTATGATCTGCCTGGTCGATGACTCTGTCAGAAACGGGGATGACGTCAAGTCGGATCGCATCTATTCCCTGATCGCCCTGATGCTGCACCGTGTTTTCGGCTTCGGCGTCAAACGGATCATGCGGTTCATGCACGCCTTCGATGACGCTGTCGGGGAGGTGGCAGAAGGTGGTCGGGAATGGCCCGAAATCATGGCCGATCTGGAGACCGAAACAGGCATCGTCGTACACAGCGGAGATGGCGACCGTTTTGCCTTCGAGTACGTGTCAAAGGAGGAAAATACGGACTGATGTTACAATTCATTTTAGGCCTGTTTTTGGGCGTCACAATGGGTGTCTTTTTAACCGCACTAATGACCGCTGCCAAACGGAACGACAGGGAGGGCTGACATCATGGGCATACATTCATTTTCAAGACAGCGTGCTGTCACAGTAGGCCATGAAACGCACACGATTGAAGAGTGGTGTCTTCTCTACAAAGACCGGCACATCACTCCGGAAATGGTTCGCGAACGGATCATGCATGGATGGACACCTCAGAAGGCCGTCACAGTGCCACGGATGACTGTCGCAAAATCAAAACCTGTTCCGGAAAGCATCTTCAAAGATGAACAGCAAGAAGAGTGGCAATTCGTCCACGTAGGCTCCAGGGCCGGAGAGTATAGGAGAGTAGTAAATGAGGGCTAAAGAATACCTGTCTCAGACAGCAGTATTGACACGCCGAATTAAACAAGTGGAAGACCAGATCGAGGAACTCAGAACCGAGGTATCTTCTCCGAAGGCGATTCGCTATGACAAAGACAACGTCCAGTCATCACCAGCCGGAGACGCACTGGCAGCATACATGGTTCGCATCGAAGCGGAGACCTTAAAGCTGATCGCCTTAAAAGAAGAATACCTGAACCTTTACTCCGAGATCCGGGACAGGATCAACAAGGTCATGCCAGGACTATACGCAGACGTGCTCTTCATGCGATACATCGAGCAGAAGCCTTTCGTCCGTATCGCAGATGAGCTCGGCTTCGGATATGAGTGGACATGCAGACTTCACGGGCGAGCACTTCAGGAATTTGCAAAGATCAATCCGGATGTTTGTCAATGACGTAAACAAGTCATGGTAAGTCATATTTAAATGCGGTATCATGATAACATCCAAAGATCCGAGGAAAGCCTCCTGAGTGGTAAGAGCCTCGAGGTATCTTGGTGGGCGTCAGGTTCCTGTTCCTGGCGTCCTTTTTATTAGGTGATTACAATGAGGGAGTTCGCTGCTAAATTCTATAAATCGAAGCGCTGGCAATCAACACGCGATGCATACTTACGTTCTGTCGGAGGGCTGTGTGAACGCTGCCTGAAGAAGGGGCTGTATCATCCGGCTGTGATCGTGCACCACAAAGCATACATAACACCGGAGAACATCAACAACCCGGAGATCACTCTGTCGTGGTCTAACCTCGAAGCAGTATGCCGTGAATGTCATGAAGCAGAACACCGTGGACAGGACAAACGGTACACTATAGCGCCGGATGGTACGGTGGAGATCAGATGAATTTGAATAAATATCCCCCCGGGGGTATAAAAATCCAGACATACCCCCCACAGAC
>Ga0326512_10000601_pt1 | contig 31354 bp, 61 predicted proteins | sample 1_2617_0518_D_FD_203652 | JGI IMG/M metagenome (GOLD analysis project Ga0326512, IMG submission 203652) | Bovine rumen microbial communities from UC Davis, California, United States - 1_2617_0518 | ecosystem: Host-associated > Mammals > Digestive system > Stomach > Rumen | place: USA...
TCATTGGCAACTGTTGCTTTCATAACGCACACTCCATTTTCAATGGAAATAATCTCCGTGCTGATTAAACCGTCAGGGTAAATCATTCTGAACGCCTTGATACGCTCATTTACTTCGGCATATGCCTTTCCCTTAATATCTGTTGTTTTAATTTGTGCATTTGCTTTTTGTAATTGTTCAAAAGTCATTTTTTCTCTCCTTACATATTCATTAAATGCCTTAATTCTAACTTTAATGTGTCAAGTCTATCTTGTTCCTGCACCGTTCTATATGATTTTGCTTTTATTTCTGAAATTTCTTCTTGTATACGGCAAATTTCATTGTGTATTTCGTCTTTTTCAATCGGTGTGTATAGTCTTTTCATTTTTCCCCTCCTCTTCAATCCAATCTATGAAATATTCAATACTATCTTCTTTGATAAAAAGCTCAATGTTTTCCGTATCAGCAAAGAGGAGTTCTTCGAGTTCTTCTGACCATTCAATATCTCCGTGCAAAGAACAATTAAAATACCATTCAAAATAGTCTTTTTGTAGTTCATCTCGAATATAATCCACTCCGTGTTCCTTAATTAAATCGTTGACACAATCACAATGATAAATGTTTCCTTTGTAAAACAAATATTCTTCGTCGCTGTCGCAATCCATATCAATGGAGCCATAACAAAGCGGACATCTATATTCAATTTCATCTTGCATATAACCGCCTATAATCTTTGCCTCGTATATTGTGCCTATCATTTTATTCCCTCCAACTTTTTAATATTTTTCGTTCTCTTCCCTTACTTCAACAAATCTGTTTTGCGATGTTTCCATAATGAACGACTTCATCTTCTGTTGACGGATTGCCGCTTCACCGATTTCGACAAATTCGTTTTTATCGACTTCATAATATCTCGAAACACCATTTTTTCGTTTTCTTTTGGATTTTTCATTTTTTTCTTTAATTATTTTGTATGCTACGCCAATAATTAAATAAGTAAAAATCCATATAACAATAAATCCAAATACCGCTGTGCCGAATGCTTTATATTCCATTTCGCTGAACATCTCAATTTGTAAGTTCATTTTAACCCTCCTCAAACAATTCTTTTTGTTTACACTTGAAAATCCTACAAAGTAGCAGCTTTTCCCATTTGCTGAATTCTCTTTTACCGTTTTCCTTGTCGCAATAATACGCCCTTGAAATTTCAAGTTTCCTTGCCATTTCCTCTTGCGTAATTCCTGCTTGAATGCGCTTCATTTTTAACGGTGTAAGTTTTGTCATTTACTCACCTCCCTTTGTTTTAATTTTATGGCAGGGGTAGCAAGATTTGAACTTGCGATGACGGAGTCAAAGTCCGTTGCCTTTACCGCTTGGCTATACCCCTGTATATAGGGCTGATACGCTCAACCCGTGAAGCGATGTCTTATTAACATATATCGTTGTTACGATTAATATATTTAAAACCTCTTTCTGTGAGCATATAGAAAGTTGGTGTTTTGTCATCAAGATGTTTATTAGATTTAAGCATCTTTTGCTGATGCATTTTTTTAATTTCTTCAAATGAAACGCCATACTTTACTGCTTCTTTTTCTTTGAAGTCAAGACACAAATACAGCCAATGTGCAGGATGCATTTTTCTAAATTCTGCTTGATATTTAATATCTTCCCAACACGAACCAGTCATTTCTTTCATTGCTTCACGATATTTAACATCAAATAATTCAGCAACTGTCATTTCCTTTTACCTTAGCCTTTCGGCTTCCTTTCCTTAAGTTCACCCTTATTATATCAAAACATTTTACATTTGTCAATGCCTTTTTGTAAAAAAATTTGACTTTTTTCAAAATTTTTTGCAAAACAAAAAAGGCAAGCCGAAGCCTGCCCTTTCCGTGTGCGTGGTCAGTCGCACGATTAAGGAGAGTATTTAATTGAAAAAATACTGTATTAATAATATAGCATATTAATTACAATTTGTCAATACTCCCTTAAATTTCGCAATGTCGCCTTATATAATGGTTGATTATATACATAAGTTGCTTTCATTAAGTCATCAAAAACATATAATATATCGTTGATATCCATTCCCTGTATAGCATTGCTAAACTCTGTTCCGCTGTCATAAGTAGGTTGCTCGGGTGCAGTCGCATAACTATATTGAGGAACGCTTTTGTTAAGGACATTTATGTCGTTTGCAACCTCTGGATATAAGGCGTTTTTTAAAATGTAAAATGCGGATAATTTAACACATTCATCAGATGTTATATCTTTTTTACCTTGATATTTTGCTATCATTTCATCAATGTCTTTTTCTGTTATCAAGGTATCACCGCCTTTACATTTCTTTTGCTATACGCATTAATTCGTTCTTTTTGTGTTCGGGCATTCCCTCATACATTGACATAAATTCGTCATCTCTTGAATACCCTCTTTCGCTTGAATATCTGCCCATTCTGTCACGGTTAGCCTGTGAGCCTCTGCCTCTTCCATTTCTTGCATAAGAATTACGCATCGAATAATCGTTATAACTCATATCATAAGAAGCACCGTTTTCCATTTCATCAATTTTCAGCAAATCTTTCTTTGCTTCAAGAAGGTCGCCCATATATGAAACTTCCGTCATAGACAAATCGCCGCTTTTTTCAACTTTCTTCTCAAGCGTGTCAAGTTCATCACAAACATAATTCATAAGTTTATGCATTTATTCCACCTCCTAAAATACTCTGTGAACGCCTGCATAATCAAACACTATGTTAGCGTTCTGTACTTCAATAGGCTGTGTGCTTGAATTTATCACAGATACGCTTTCGCAACCGCAAAGGCTCGGTACTGCTACGATAATATCCGCACCAACATTGCCGAATTCCTCTACCGCCGCAGGGGTAATTCTCATTACGCTTGACGGGTCAATGACTCCATCAATCGCAATGGCAAGTTGAATTTCCTCAACTGTGCCGCCCGTTGGTATAGCAATATTCGCGTGGAACGCTACTTCGTATCTTGTTTCGTAAATTCTTCTGCAACCACAACCGCAGTTGTTACAATTTTGAGCATTGTTAGCAAGCAAGAATGTTCCGCTTTCATCTCTATGAAAGATTAAACCTTTATTGCAAGGTACAGGGCTTTCCGTAAAGATGACAGGCTGATTAACGCCTACCGTTTGTAAAGCATTTGCGCTGTATTCTGCCGCCATTATCTCGCCCCCTTAAAAGTTGCCGCAACCGCAAGCGTTGGTGCAACAATTCGGGTTCTGCACAACATAAGCAGGGCGAGGAACAGGAGCAAGATACTGCTCAAGCGCAGTTGTCTGTGCCTCATTGTTTGCGATAATAGCCGCTGTCTGTGCGCCCTGTGAAGCCGCAAGGTTAGCCATTGTAAGCTGTCTTTCGAGGTCAGCGATTTTCTCGTTCTTTGCATCGATTTTGTCGTTGCACATTTGAGTGAGAATTGTCTGAATACCTGCGGTCTGATTAGCAATAATATCTCTTACGCCGTCAGTAACCGCCGCTCTGTCTGCACAAGCCTCTCTTGCAATGTCTGCGCCAAGGTTAGCAAGACCGAGCCTATTCTCACAGCAACAATCGCTAAACTGCTGAGAAAGTCCAAAGAGCTGCTGCATATTAGCCATTGCTCTTGCATTAGCCGCAGTTTCAGCATTAGCTGCTGTTCCGTTAATTGTTGCGTTTACTCCTGCAAATCCATTACAAAGTTGAGTCTGAATATCGCCGAGGTCGCTCTGAACTGCTGTTATAGCGTTTTGTGTTGCAAGGTTTTGGAAACCATCATTTACGGTGTTTGAAATGCCGTTTTGACCGTTTAAGAGCCACGGGAAGTCATAACCGAGCATCATATTGCCACCACCGAAACCGCCGAAGCCGCCGCCAAAGCCAAAACCGCCAAAAAGCAGACCGAGGAGAAGCCAACCGAAATCTCCGCCGAAGCCGCCAAAGCCGCCATTACCGCCATAAGCAGGTGCCACGGGCATATAGAAGCCGTTGTTTTCGTCTGTAATTGCCATTTGTTTTAATTCCTTTCAAAATATTATTTATACTAAAATCTATGCGCACTTGATTTTGTATACTTATTTATGAAAACCCATTTTATGAGCCATATTCACCGCGTTATTATACTGCTCTTGTGAAATTCGACCGTTCCGCATCATATAATCAATGATAGCGTTCGGGTCCTTCATATTAACACCTTGTAAATTGCCAAAAAACTGTTGAGGATTGTTTCTCATTTGACCGATTAATTGAAAAATATTATTATTCATCCGTCTTCACCTCATTAATCTTTTTTAATTCTTCCTTAATATGCTCTATTTCGCCCCTGAGAGCCTTTATTTCACCTTTTTCAGCGTATTCTATAATGGGTGTTTCCTTTTTTGTTTCTTGCGTTGTTTCACCGTCTGTAAGCTCTACGAGCTCATATCGTTTAAAGCTCGGTTGCTCTACGGGAGAAAATCCTCTTGTCTTTACATACATTCTCTTGTTATTTCCGTCAATAAAGGTTACGCTCGTTCCCTGTGCTACTAAATACTCAGCCGCTTCCTTTTCACTTGATACGGGAATAAAACCGCCCTGCTGAATAGTCGGCTGTTGCTGTTGCATAGGCTGTTGATATTGCATATTGTTAAAATAAGGGTTATACATCGGATTGTTTTGATAAGGGTTGTAATAATTAGCCATAATTTAGTCCTTTCTATACCATACAAATTGTGGTATTTCTCTTTCGCTATTCCAATTGTCATAAATAACGCCGTCAACAACTGTTGCTGTATGTGTTCCTGTTCCTAAAACATAAACGCCCTTTGGGTTATCTCTTGCAAAATCTCCGAAATTGTAACAATCAGGGCAGGTATTCGGAATATTTGCTCTGTAAAATCCGTGTTGACGTAATACTGCGCCCCAAGTAGAATTACTCGAAGGCATATCTCCCATATTGTACCCTGCTTCCGCTATCAAATCATAAGCAGTTTCCCAATCGGTATCTAAAGCTTTTGCTACCGCTCTTACAGCACAATCGCCAACACTACGCCCTGTCGGATTCGGGTTATATTTCTGCCACAATTTTTTCACCTTCTATGCTTTTTACAAATTGTTCAAGCTCAAAATATGAACCTCTAAAATTACGCAAAAAATCGTCAACGGTCAAAGCCGCAGAATCAGGAGAAAATCCGCAAGCTTTTAATCTGTTGACGAAATGTGTAATGTCTGTCATATTAATCACCTCTATTAAATTGTAAAATAAAAAAAGCGTTCTCACAATGAAGTGAAAACGCAATTTATACGCAAATTTTATGAAATTCTTTTAAATATCTTCTTTTCGCATTTATATACAATGTTCTGAACTTGCCGAGGTGTTAAATCAAACTCCTCCGCTAAAGGCTCATAACATATACCATCGAGCAAACGTCTTTTCATAATGGCACGGTCACGCTCGCTGAATATCCACTCATCAATGAGATGTTCAACTTCGCTGACGGAAATATCAAATTCTTTCATCGTCTCCGTCTCCTTGTGCCTCTTGAATTTCCGTTCTTTTTACGGCGTGTTCGTTTTCTTGTTGTTACGACTATAACTTTCGCCATTTGTTATATCTCCATCATTTCCAATATAATTAGCCGTACCGTCTTTACCGTCAACGACAACACTTTGTGTTTCCTCGCTTGTATAATCATATGATTGCCAAGCATACAACCACGCCATATGAGATGCGAATAACATTACAATCAAAACGATAATTACTGCGATTAATCTTTTTACAGTGCGTTCGTGTCTTACTTGTGAACTTTCATATACTGCATAAGGAATGTTTTCCATATGTTACCTCACTTTACATAAATTCTGTTGCCTCTGTACAAACAAATCCATCCGCTCGGAATTTGCGCCCACGCTTCGTTATTACCCGTTTTAATTGCTTTTATGGTAACTTTAGTGCCTTTCTTTAAAATGGCGTAATATCCGATTTTAGCGTGTTTTTTGCCGTCTGTTGTTAATTGGCTACGCTTTTTGCGTGAATAATTTGTGCCTGCGCCCGTTCTTACATTCATATCCGCTTGCAGAACATAATCGTGACCGATTTTGTATGTAGGATATTTGCTATTAACGGGCATAGTATGAACTGGTGTATTCGGCTTCTCATAAGTAATCCACGGGCAATATCCCCACGAAGTCCATCCTCTGTCTTTGACTTTCGTCTTAACCACACCGTATGCGTGACCTCTTGCCTCTATCGCATAACCATTTCCGATATAAACGCCGACGTGACCCTGTGAGAAAAGCAATATGCCCTCAACTTCGGGAAGTGTTGACATTTTTCCGCTTTTCGTACATTTACCTCTCATTTGATTGGCAGATACATCCTGAGAGGGGTTGTATTTCGGATTAGAATTGATACCGTCGCTCCAAAGATAACCTTTAATCAAGCCGATGCAGTCAAATACTCTTACGCCGAGTTGCGAAGCTGGAAGCGACCACTGATAATAATTTGGGTATTGTTTTTTCTTCTTATAATATAAATCCTTTGTTGAAATCTGTCCATAAGTGCCATACCAATATGGATGACCTACCATAGTTTTTGCATAAGCCACGAGTCCTGTATTAGTCTTGCTCATCGAAATAGCCTCCCTCAAAATAATAATCTTCATCGCTGTCACTACAATCTGTTGTAGGCTTTTCCAAATTCATAACTGCGGAAAGTCCTGCCGCAATGGACGGAATAACAAGCGCAATGACTGCACCTTTTACAATAGATTTATCTTCACTAAAGTCTATTGTTTTCAATCCTACAACCAGTGCTGGCAGAAACGCCTGAAGAAAAGTCCTGATTGCCCTTTTTGCTGTCTCTTTTGTAAAAGTCATATGCCATTTCTCCTTGTTAAATTAGTGATTTTGTCGTTTAATTTTTCGTGTCCACTTTCGAGGTCATTGATGCGGTGATTAGCAACATCTTGTTTTTCTTGTAACACCTCAATTTCACCCTCTACATTATACATACGCTCGATAAGTTGATTGTGTTTGTCCTGTTTCTTTTCTAATTGCTCTAATCGGTAATTTGATAATTTAGTGTTTACAAGAACGCCTATGAAGCTTCCCATAGCACTACCGCCCAATCCGATTAAAGCAACTATCACCTCAGTCTGCGTTGTTCTCACCGCCTTTGTACTTTTCTTCCTGTTTTAATTCAAAATCACTTTCGTAATTAACCAAACTTTCAACAGTTGCTACGTGTTTTTTTGTATGACACATTATCCATATTGTACACCTCCCCTTATTCATTCGGAATATTAAAACGCTTAATATCTATTGCGTAATTGTGCGCTTTTTCTTCAGCAGTCAAAGTTCGGCTATAAAGCCTCAATGAATATAAACTCCCGATTAAAGGGTAATTATCTTTCATTGAAAGTTGTATTCCAGATGTGGGTGTTCTACTCCAACTATCGGAATACGAATTGTGCTGAACTTTTATACCGTCAATCACGCACTCATCGTTTGCAAAATCATATGAAATAGCAGATATTTTATTTGGAGATATAGGGAAACCTCGTCCGTTTCCAAACTGAATGTCTGTTTTTGCACGGCTTATACAAACATTTTTTGTATTTGTCCCGTTTAATTGCATTATCCAGTTTGCTGAGCCTCCAAATACTTCAGGCAATAATACAAATTCAACAGTGATAATATTAGGAATTGCCGAGGCATATGACATTGCGTTTTGATAAAAATGTGCAGAATCAATAAGAAACACTTGATAATTGGGGTTATTTTCTGATAATAAATCAATATTATTACCACTCAAATCCTCCCACACGCCTGATAATGATGTATGACCGCTTCTTGTGTTTTTAATTCCATCGTATAGTGCGACCAGTCCATCTGCGATATAATTAGGCGTAGTTTTATCATCATAATTATTGATAGCTCTTACTGAATTTGTTCTGCCTGTCATTTTACCACCTCAATTCTGTCAATTGTCACCGCCGTATCATTTGCTGAGCAATAGATTGTAACAATGTTATTTCCAGTTTCGCAGAACGGGGCGAGTGTACCAAGTGCTGCCGAAGCACTATTAAAATATACATTAGCCACCATCGAAGATGTTACGCCCGAACAAGTTAAAACTGCTTTATAACCATAATCAGAATAAGTATTGTCACTTACCCAATCACTTGTAGCAACGGTTATATTATCAAAACTTAAATTTGCATCTTGTTTAGTTGCAAGTCCATCTGTTAATGCAGAAATTGTTACATACCCATAGCTTTCAATAATTGGTTTAATTGTTCCATCAACAAATTCCTTTAGAATAGAATTATCATATTTTACAAATTCACTGCCATTATATTTATAACTTTCAAAAGTGGTAGGAATACCTGCGCCGTTTGAGTAGTTAATATCCGCTGATACATTTGCAGTAAAAGCGATTGTTTCACTCGTCGCACTGCCATCGTGAATATCGAAATTAGAATACAATAATGTGCCATATTCTCTATGCCAATCCATAGAGTTGTAATAATTAATATCACTACCTGTGTCCACTATTCTTCGTCTACCACTACCACTACTCAACCTTTTTTCGTGTGCTATTTTGTAACAATCAGTATTTGTGCAAAATATAATTTCTTTTGTTGCACCATCGTGTTGAAATAAAATAAAGTACGGATAACTTGCAAGGCTGCCCCAATGTTCATATGCGAGATTTACAAACCTTGCAACATCAGCGGGCAATCCTAATGGAACAAGATATAATGAATTTTCAATACCTGCCTGTGGCAATACATCAACAAATCGAATTGATTTTGTTCTATCTATTGCTGAAATAACATTATTTTCAATGATAATGTTATCTCCTGCTGTATACTCAGTTCCGCCTCCGCCACCGCCAGTGGCTCTTATAGTTGCCGTTCCGTCAGCATTATTTTCAATCGCAATATTTGTCCCAGCTACTAATTGCCTTTGCGCTTTGTTGAGTGCATCAAACGGAACTTTGCCGTTTTCATCTAATACGGTGGTATTGAATATCTTAACTGTTCCATAATCATTGTTAGTTCCAGTTCCTATTTGAATACACCCGTCATCATTAGCTTTTGCGTTATCTCCGATTGCAATTGCATCGACATACGCATTTGCTTTATCACCTATCGCAATTCCGCCAGAATTTGAATTATAGCCTATTGAAATTCCGCCGTCACTAACCGAATTACCACCAATAGCAATTCCTTGACTTGAAGCGTTTACACCAAGTGCAATTGCTCCGCCGCTTGCCCCTTTACCAATTGCAATTCCATCTTCGTGCGTATTTGCTTCTGTTCCAATGGCAATAGAACCATTAGCATCGAGTATATCAACTCCTGCATCAGCATCTTTACCTATTGCAATACCTAAACTTGTAACGCCTCGCGTTACCTTTACTGCATATTCAAGTTCATCTTTAGTTACTTCAACGCCTATTTTAGCCAATCGTATCACCCCTTATCCATATATCATCATTGTTAATATCTTGTGCATCGGGATTTCCGTCTTCCAATGACAAAGTCATTTGCAACCATCTATTATTTCCATTAATTATTATATCGTATAAATCGTGTAAAATCAACCACCATCGTTGATAATCGGAAAGAGTAAATAACATTCCGACATCTACGTGATTTTCATAATAGATTGACTGCACCTCATCTATATTGATTTTTGTCAAATCGTCCTCAATAGTTTGCAGTTGTTGCCTAATCAACCTAACGGGTACGGAATACGGCATCCTTGTACTCAACGCATCTAAGTTTTCAACGGTATATCCATCGGACACAAGTCTATCTTTTAATTCTTCGATAATATTATAAACTTTGACAACCGTTGTTCCCTCTAATACATCTATATCGTATTCAATATCAAACGCCATATAATCACCTACTTACACGCAATAACATAATCATATACGCCGTTCATATGCCCTGTTTTTTGCGTTATCCATCCCTTTAAATTATACCCGTCGAACACTACTTTGACCGCATCCCCTGCATTAGCATTGTATACGCTTGACAAACTCACAATTTTGTTAAAACTATAAATATACTTTAACGCATTTTTGAAACGAGTATATGTATCGTTCACTTTATCGGCAGTAACTTTGCAATCAGATATGTTCAGCCTATTGTTTTTAAATACAAGAGGGATGTCGTTATTCACCGCATTTATAGCAGTATAATTCGTTTTAAACGGATAACCTACAATCACAATTCTTTCACTGTATAAGCTAATAACATCAACGCAGTTATTCCATCTATTCACTACTGTGAATTTAGAACTTTCAACGGGAGATAATATATCAGCATCGTGTTCATCTGTTCCACTAACATAGTAAAATTCAAGCGAAGAATACGGCTCACTAAATGAAATATGCTCGGTGCTGTTTGTATCGCTTAAACTGCTTGCTTTTGTGATATTACCGTTAAATACTTCCTGCTTTCCGTCTTTTTGGTTTACACTATATCTGTGCTTTGAAAAATGAATTAATGCATATTGCTCAGTTGTTTCAACGGTGGGAACGCCGATTATGTTGTGCATCGTGAACGCCGTTGCGAAATCAGATGTGCCATATGGAGAAAATACAGTAAATTTATTGTATTTGCCACGCTTAATTCTCAGCATATTGCCTTGCAGAAACTCTCTACTCAAATTTCTGAATGTATCTTCCTGCATATAGCCAGTGAATGTTTGATTTTCATAAAACAGAGAGCCAATAGATACGCTTATGTCACTATCGTGATTTTTTGTTAATAGCAATTTTGCCCAATATTCAGTATTACTGCTCGCTGTTCTCACTGAACCTGCATATACATCGTTATCGAGTAAAGATACTGCATCATAACAGCTTACGCTTATCGTTCCGTCATTGTTTTGCGTTGCGCTATCTACATAAAACCGTTGACCCGTTTTTGAATAGGTAATCCGCTCTCCTGTGATGACATTAAACTCTTCTTTATTTCCTCTGAAAGTGAAATCAAGAGTATCATACTCTAATCCTTCGCCAGTCAAGGAAAAATTATTTGTGATTTTCGGCTCTTCAACGAAATCATCTTCTTGTAACATTCTCGTTGTACCGAGCTGATACGCTATCACTTTGAGGAAATGTCTCGGCTCTACTTTTGTGAAATTAATTGTTACAGATTGTAACCCATTGTAAACAAAAGAATAAAACTCATCGCTTGTTTTGTTGAACGTCTTACTCCTTGTTCCATCGCTGTCTGTAACAGTTATTACAATCGTGTAATCATTGTTATAGGTTCTCAGCGTAAATCCACTTCCGCTATAAGCCGCATCAGGAGTTATTGTGATAATCATATCTCTTTCAAAATTACCGTTTGCATCGCTTATAATAACTGAAGTATGTGCCATTTTTCCTTCGGGGTCATATGTGAATAAATACTTTTCAAAATCGAACTCGCCCTTTTCAAATGTTGCCCAATTATGATAGCCCTCTTCTACAAGCGTTTCCAACTTTTGAATTGGCTGGCTCTCCTCCTGCGCCGCATAATTCGTTGTTACAGTCGCATTATATACAAGCGGATAATCTTCATATACAAGATAGCCATATTTATTCAATCTGCGCTCACCGCCTCAAAATACACCGTCAATCCGTTTTTAAAATATTTGTCGTTTAAATATCCCTTGTTTATTTCACTTTTAATTGTCATATAGTATTCTTTTTCGACAAATCCATCATTGTCATTTGGAAATCCGCATAATATCGCTTTGCCCTTATTCCTATTGATGTATTTTCTCAAAGCCACATAAACGCCGTCTAAAACATTGAAAAATTGGACTGTATAATTTGTCTTTTTGTATCTCACTTGCTGATACTTAGTGCCGTCAAGAGCGGTCACATTATGATAATATTCCGTCTGAATTTCAGGTGTTATACTGCCGACATTACCGTAAATAACACCATTAATTTTTACTTTATGAACACTCATTATGCCACCCCTTTCTCTTTAGACACAACTTGCATATACGGGAATAGCAATCTTGCAATTTGTAATAACGGAGCGTTACCATCGGCAAAAGTAAATTCAAACTGTTGTACATCATTCGTTGTTTCATAGCCATAATCATAACCGCCATCAAGCGTCATATCACCAGCAAGCCCATCAATAGCATTCGTTACCTTGAACTTGTTAGTGTCAATACCTGAAGCAAGCAAATCCATAAAGTCAGGCATCCACTTATCGGCATCTGCAAGAGGTCCATCTTCGGGAACACTAAAGTGTAACTTGTCAGCTATTTCCTTTGTTACACTTTTAACTGCATCCTTTAATCCTTGAATTTTTGCTTTAATGCCATCAATAAAGCCCTGAAGCATATCTTTGCCCCATTCTTTTGCTTTTTCGCCAAAGCCAGAAAATTCCTCTTTCAACTTACCAAATACAGTTTGTACTGTCTCTCCAATATGCGAGATGTGGTTTATAATTCCTTTCAATACCTGCGCCAAAATGTCTACACCGAGTCGCATCATCGTCGGGAACAGCTTTGTAAAGCCATTAACAAGACCATCAATAATTTGAGGAACTGCCGCAACTAACATTGTAATGATAGTCGGCAAAGCACCAATCAACGCCAAGAATAAATCAAGCCCCGCTGTAATAATGAGCGGAAGTGCTTCTAAGATAGCATTTATTAAACCATCAATAATTTGAGGTATTACTGCAACTATACCACCTATGATATCAGGAAGTGCGGTTACAAGTGCCATAAATAATTGCAATCCTGCTTCCATAATGGTGGGAATTGCCGTCAATAAAAATGACACTATGTTTTCTATAATTAGCGGTAGAGCATTGAGCAGTTCTGGTAACGCTTGAATTAGTCCTTCTTCGAGAGCCATAATCAATGCCAACGCGGCATTAATTAATTCCATAAGCATTGAAGGGTCTGTCAACATTGTGACAAGTTCAGTAACTACTGCAACAATAGCAGGGATAAGTTCGTCCACATTTTCGGTGATACCTTGAACCAATGCAAGAATTATATCTAATCCCGCCTGTAAAATTAAAGGTAAATTATCCAAAATTATAGGTATTAAATCTGGTAGTATGTTTGCAACACTTGTAAACAAAGACTGAATAAGATTAATTGCTTGAGGTAACAATTCTTCTAATAATGCAGGGAGCAAATCTACAATTTGAGGTAACACTTGTTGACCTAATCCCTCAACTAATTTTCCTATGCTTCCAATTGTAGTTTTGATAACAGGAACTAAATTTCCCAAAACGCCCTTGTTTTTATCAGTCCCGTCACCTACAACACTTGTAACAAGGTTTCCAATTAGTTGTCCTATATCAGCATTTTTATCCGACATACCCGTTAAAAGATTTTCCCAAGCCGCTTTAGCCATTCCCAGAGATCCCTGAATTGTCGTACCCGCTTCTCTGGCTGTTGTACCCGCAATATTCTGCTTCTCTTGAATCAATTCAATAGCTGTAACTACGTCTGAAAAACTCTCAATTGAGAGATCTGCCGCTTGCCCATTCGCCTTTGCATACTCATTAGCATCCGCAATAAGGCGTTCCATTTCTGTCTTGGTTCCACCATATCCGAGTTTAAGGTTATCAAGCATCGTGTAGTTTTGCTTTGCAAAACCCTGGTATGCACCCTGGATCATTCCAAGGTCACCACCGAATGTGTTCCAGTTATCGGATATTGCCTGCATAGCAACATCAGTCTGTTTTGCCGCTTCGACTGTATCGCCGTTCAACGAGTTAATCAAAGCCGCTGAGAAACTAGTTGCAGTTTGCATATACTGATTGGCTGACATACCTGCAGTTTTATAGGCGTTATTTGCATTCTGAAGGACCAAATTCTGTGCATCCTCTAAAGATTGCCACTCACCCTTGACCTCATCAATGGACTTACCCTGTTGTTTGGCGTAATCCTCCACGGAGAGTCCCATATTACCATAGAGTTTCTTAACACCACCGACCATTTGTTCATATTCACTGTAACTCTGGATGGACTTCTTGCCAATAGCTACTACAGCCGTAGTTGCCGCACCGATGGCTGCCGCCGCTACCTTGAAGCCCGCTTTCATTGCTTGCCCAAAGCCTTTTGCTTCGCTTTCCGCTCCCTTAATGCCTTTTTTATATTCACTATCATCAATGCCAATTTTGGCAAAGAGCGATAATAATTCAGTTGCCATAAATTAGCCTCCTAATCCACATTTATCTAATACATCATCAACTATTTCTTCGGCGGTTCTTTCGTCTTTTTCTTTGAACAAATCGCTATAATTCATAGTCATATACTTACCACCTACCGCCATAGCAGTATTTTCCGTAATCATTTGCAAACAATTTGTTACATAATAAATTAATGATTGTTCTTTCTGTTCCTTTGTAAAAAGGGATATACAGTAATCAACTATATACCCCTTTCCGAACATTTTTATTTTTTGTATTTCAATTTGCGTTAGGTAGCGTTTTATATCCTTTACATCAAGTTCACCGCAGAGATAAAAAAATCAATCAGCCACCTCTCATTTAACAATCTTGAAAGAGAAACGATGAAATTCGGCTTGTCGTCCTCTGTTTCTCCCTTGTCAAGCACCCACAGTCTGCGGAGAATTGCCGCCGTTTCTGTCGGGTAATCTTTGCAAATCACTTTCAACATATCCTTAATGTTTTGTCTGCCCTGCTCATCGGCTGTAACGCCCTCTTTCGGCAGATTTTTTCTTATGTCAAGTACATTTGTCTTTTTTACGAAATCGCTTATATCTTCGCTTATATCATAAATAACGGGCAATAACTCTTCATCTTTTAACTCTGCAATAAATCTCATATCTTACGCTCCTGTTTCTCCTGTTGCTCCTGTTGCGCCCTCTGCGCCCTCTTGGATATAAAACTCCATAGGCGGTCTGTCAAGGTCTGCGGCGGTCTTGTGTCCCGTGTATGAGAACGAAGCCTGACCTTTGCCGTTATCCGTTGATTGATGAGTAAAGCCACCGTCAGAAAGTGCGTCGATTAACTTCATAGCAATGAAGCCGCCGTTCCAATCGGTTACATACCAAAGGTCTTTGAAGTCAGTTGACTGTAATGTCATTCTCGGCGCAACCTTTGTAAGACCTTCCGAGCCTGTAACTGCTTCGCTGTCTGCCGCACCGAGCATTGATTTAATGTTATCAACATTGTAGGTCAGCGCAGTTCCGCTCATTGTAGCCGTCCAACCGTCAAGGTGTTTGAATTCCTTTGTGTTTTTCGGCGCATTGTCAATATCCTCTGCCCAATCCGAAAATTCAGGAACGCAAGAGAAATTAATACCGCCCGTTGTAGCATAAAGGATGTCTGCTTTGAGTGCCGCCCCTGTTTTCGGATTAGTAGGGTCAAACTCTTTAAGAACTACACCCGCATTAACTGCGAGATATTCTGCCACATCTGCGGGGAGTTCCGTATATGTTAGATTCTGCATATGTTACCTCTCTAAAAATTCATAGTTTATGTTTAGCGCAATTCGCCTTACCATATCGTTAGTGTCCGCTATTCGCTGATAACGAGGTGTTCCGTTAGTAAGCAATATTGCGCCGTTGTCATATTTTATAGTGTGTCCGTTTAATCCGTCTGATATTTCGTGTGCTTTTGCGGTTATGTCTTTCCAACTTCTGCCGTAATACCAAAGTGAAGCAGTCGATAAAACAGGAAAATTAATCTCTCCAACGCTGACTTGATATGTGATATATGGCATTGTTGCACTTTCGGGTACGGTGATTTCGTCGTAAGCGGGAATACCAAACGAAGCCCAAAAGTTTTGTAACACTTGTTCTCTATCCATTGGGTATAGTCCACTCCTCCGCTGTCACTTGTCGCATATTTAATCCTGCGCTGTCGGGCGTTTTATTGTCGTCGCCGTCGCTTGTAACTCTAAATATCTTGTTATCACTTACTCGTTTTAAAACATTGTGATATTCAAGATTTACGCTTTTCGGTGTAGTAATAGTATAATAAGCCGTTGTGCCTTGTTTCTGCGCAATTTGAGCCTGTATTGAGTTGTTAAGAACAATAGCACATTGAATTGTTGCGCCCTCTGTCCAAATTGTTTCTTGACCGCCGTAGCCGTCATCAACAATTTGTTTATTGATAATAACGCAATCTGTCATTGCTTCGCTTAATAAACTCATACCTTACGCCACCTATTCAACGCCTTTTTAAACGCCCCATAAACCGTCAAATTCCCGTTTTCATCCGTTGCTTTATTGTAACTATACCCGCCGAAACTCTCGCTCGAATACGGACTGTTGAGCGCATCTGCGTTTTTTTCTTCCCACTTTGTCATTGATTCCAAAACATCAAGAACATTTTGCGGTACAGCCATAGCCCATATAGCACCGTTGAATATTTCGTCTTTCAATTCAAGCTTATTATTATACTGATACACGCCGTCATTAAACACACTGCCGACTATACGGAAAAACTGACCTTCTTGTAAGAAATCAAGGTCTATCGTTCCGTTTTCTATTTCAAATTCGCCAAAATGTCGGCTAACATCAAACCAATTCCTTAATTCTTCGCAAAGGTCAGTCAAAGTCATTTTTAATCGTCCTTTTTCTTCCGTTCTGCCTTAATAAGCGGAACACCGATTTTATTTTTATTAGTTTTTAACTCTTCAAATCGCTCTTTTGAAACGATTACACCCTGTCGGGGATAAATGTCCCCGACTTTATAGATGTAACCATTGTCTTGGAGGTCTTTAAAAGAATGAATTACTCTGTATTGCCACATTATGCGCCCTCGGTTTCAGCCGTGATAGTACCGACAATAACGCCCGCGGGTCTTTCTGCGAACATATTTACGCCTGCAACAAGCACGGTTTCCTCCTGCATTCTCTGATAGTTTGCATCCTCATGGATACCGATAAAGCCCGTTTCGGGGTCAGTAGTAAAGTTGAATACTTCGCCAAGACCGTTAGCTTCGTTTACATTTACATAATTTACAACGATGTTTTCAGCCGCCGTTGCGTAGAAAGTACCCTTTGTAATTTGCGGTGTAAGAATTACATTACCGAGACCGAGGAAGTTTTCAAGATAAGTGAAACCAAACGCTGTCTGAGTGCTAATCTGTCCTTTTGCAAGATAATCTGCAACATCAAGCGGATTAAGCATATAAACTGCGTTAATGTCCTCATCCTCAAACTTAACTTGAAGCTGACCCCACGCATTAGCAAGAGCCGCTTGAAGTCCTGCGCCGCTTGCTGTCCCTGTACCTGTTGCAAGGTTGCCAATAAATGCCGTTCTGATTGACTTCTGAACATCAAGAATAGCCTTTGCATCGGTATCATTTACTGCTTGGTCGTAACCGCCCTTAAGAATTGCCTCTGCGGTTGTTGCTTTTCTCCACTTGTTCAGTTCAACCTCGCCGATAGGTGTCCACTTGGTTTCATACTGGGAAAGCGGAATGATGTCGCCCTCATCAACCTTACCATTTGCAAGTGTACCTGTTACAGTGAGTACCTTTAATACCGTACCTGCTGTTACAGGGATTTTTCTTGTAATGTTGAGCATTTCAAGAAAAGATTTAAGGTTTTCGCCAAATCTCTGTGCATAGTCAAGCTCTCTGACTTTGGTAATTTCTTCGGTGGTAATTACATTTGTTTCTGCTGCCATAATTGCTCCTTTACTTTAGTCCGAACAATCCTTTGTTTTCAAGCATTGCTTTCTGCCTTGCCTGTGGGTCTTTGATTGCTCTAATTTGTTCTTTTGTCATTGTGTTACCGCCGTTATTTGTCGGCGGTGTTTCTGTTTTAGCACCCTTTGTTTCAGTTTTAACGATAAAATCTTCCCACTCGGTTTTGATACCGTCCTTTAATTTGTCGCTATCCTTGATTTTGCCGTTTTCATCAAGTTCAACATCATCAAGGTTAGTGACTTTTAGAACGCTGTCAATTCGCTTTTCGCTGATACCTACCTCTTTAAGTAAAGCCTTGTAAGCGCTCGTTTTAGCCGCTTTTGTTTCTTTGGCGGTAATTTCCTTTTTGTAGTCGTTAAACTCCTCTTTCAAGGCGTTATACTTGACTTCAAAGGGGTTTTTGCCGTCATCGTCTTTGTGCGCTTCCTTTAATTCGTTGAGTTCCTTTTCAACTGTCGGTAGTTTTTCAGCTTTTTCCTTGTAGGTATCTCTCTGTTCTTTGAGAGCGTTTACCGTTTCGCTATGAGCTGTGATGATTTCGTCAATTTTTTCATCATCAATGCCCAATGCTGTTAAAAACTTTCTTGTAAGTGCCATATAAAAATCTCCTGTTCTTCGTAGGCGTTTCTTTGCCATTCGATTTATTTACAAAAAAGAGAGGTCAACCGTATTGCTACGATTAACCCCTCTCGGTTCTTCTCCCTTAACGCTTAAAGGGAGGATGTCTGATAGTTTAGCCTATTTTATTGTTTCCCTTTTTACCTTTACAATCTTAACGCCGTCTTTCGTAGGGATAAGTTCAACCCTGTCACCTTTAATAAGCGTTTGCTTCATAGACTGTAACTGTTTTTCGGTTAATTCTATATTACTACTATTTGTATTATTTGTCAAGGCTATTTTCCTAACTCCTGTTCAATGATATTTTTCATTCTGCCTATATCATTATTGACCGCAGTTTTCAAGAATGGTCTCGGCTTCATTTTGCTTGTTCCGAGTTCAACAAAGGTTGCATATTCAACATCTGTGCCGATTATTACATAATTTTCTTCGGGCGGATATGCTGTCATACTGTTTCTCAATCTTCCTGTATCAACGGGTGATAAACTTGCACTATCTTTTTCAATCATTTTTCCAATTTTTTCAAGTGCTGATTTTACCGCCTGTTTTTCTGCTTTGCTGACTATCGGAACGTTAGTTTTGAATGTTACATCATAGCCCACTCACTCACCGCCTTGCATATTTGCCTTTGTTCTGTTCTTGCTTTTTCTTTTCTTGATAATAATTTGGCTTGCCTTGTTTCCACTCTTCATAACTGTCATAATCGAAATTATCAGTATTTCGGAACGCTAACTCACTTGCCCCACGGCTTGTTTGTGCATCAAATTCTTCATACACACATCGGCAGTTGTATAATTCGGCAGGGTCTCCGCTTGTGTCACCGGGGTATCTTAAACCATTTGAGAATGTTTTACCAACTTCAACCACTTCTCCATCACATTCTCGGTGCGTGTGTCTTGTTCTTCCATCAAGTGTTGCTATCCATACATAATAAGTTACAATGCCATATTCTTTTGCTCTTATAGCACTGTCAAACCTTGCTCCGTTTTCTGCTGATGTCGTCATTGTCCTTGCTCTACGGATTGCGCCGTTCAGATTTTCTTCACCCACACCTCTTGGAAGTCTTTTTGCGATTTTATCAATGCTTTCACCTCTTGACAAACCCTCAATCATATGTGCGTTTAACTGTTTTTCATTCCACCTCAAATCCTTCGGAATTTTCATTAATGATTTTTCGGGCAACGATGGGTATAATTTCGGTTCTTTTCTTCGGATATACTCAACCGCCCGATTGTCAAGAATTTTATAATCAGTTGAAATTCCTGTGACAGTTTCAAGTTTGAACGCAGTATAATTATAATTGAACGCATAAGTTATATTAATATGCTCATTGATTAACCCTGTTGCCTTTACATTACAATCAATAAACTTCCTCGCTAACTGCTTTCTAACCTTATGCCAACCTACGCTTGCGACAATTAAGCCTATCCGCCAATTAGTATACTCTCGCTCCGTTATTTTGCCTTGCTTGACTTCTTCCGACTTCTTGCTGTCTACTTCTTCATATTCATCAAGATATTCTGTAAGCATCTTTTCAACTTCTTTTGAAGTTAACTGATATTCTTTTTTTAACCGCCTTTCAAGGCTTTTTAACATTTCATCGGTCTTTATATTGCCGTAATCTAAATTAGCCATTATTCAGTCCCTATTGGCTCTGTTTCTTCTGTCTGCTCCGTTTCCTCTGTATCATCAAACCTTGCCGTTTCATCTGCTGACATCTGATTGATTAGTTCCTCTGCCCTGTCACCGTCGCCAAGAAGCGTTAATACCTTTTCAGTAACATAATCTTCGGGAAGAACAGCAGAAGCCTGTAAAATAGTTTGTACGCTTTCATTTACATTAACAATCATTGACCTTGTAAATGTCGGCTCGTCTTCAATTCCTGCAAGTTCAAGAATACCTTGTATAAAATCAAGTACACAATATTCGTAACTATCTACCTTTGAATTTAACGGCTCATAAGCCGCTCTAATCTGCGTTGCAGTTGTTGCTCCGTTTGCAATGTTCTCCGTATCAAGTGCCATAGCATCCTTATACAAGTCTTTTTCGAGCCTTTGTAACAACGCTTCCCTGCTTTGATACGGAACATCTAATGTGTGACTTTGAACATCTACATCGTCGGTTATTGTGACTGCTTTAACCGTCTTTAATCGCTCGACAAACTGTGCGAGGTCAATATCGTCCATACCGCCTGCGTTAGTTAAAGTCCAATAGATAAGGCTTGCCTCATCAACATTATTTGCGAATCCGCTCTTGATTAAGTCGTAACAGTCAATCTGTTCTCTTAAACCTACTAACTCGCTTTGATGTTCCTTGTTACCCCAAAACGGCACGATAGGAAATGTCGGGTAATTCTCGCCGTCATAAATTTCAACGCCGTCTGCTTCGGAACTTCTTATCTTTAACTTATACGGTCTTTTATCCTTAATAGCACAGCCTTTTTCAACGAGTCGCCATTCTTTGCCAAGCCTTAACTTTTCATCGCTGTACCACATATATTCAGTGTAGCCGTCTAATTCGTACAGCGTTGCCCTTAAAGGCTTGCTGTCGTCTATCTGCCAAAAGCGTACGCCCGACTTCATAGAACCGTTTTCTTCGTCATATAACGGCGCATATTCTAATACGGAAAATATCTCAATATGGTCTAAATTCCAAAAGCCGAAAGATACACCGCCCCAAGAGGCTTTTTCACCGCCGTCTTGTAGTTGATTGTCAAACGGATACTTCTTGTTTTCGAGCTTTTCTTCCGTGTCCTCATTCTGCCAAGTTACACCGTTACCGAGTAAGAATTGATTTTTCTGCGTAATAAAACGGTGGAAAAATCGGCTTGCCATTTTGAAGTTAGCACTCCAATTATCAGGAATTGCTTTACCCGATACCGTGTACAATATCTTTTGAAATCTGTTTATTGTAACATTACGGTGTCTGTTGTACTGGTCTGCATCCTTTGCCGTCTGGTATAACTCTGTGCTTTTATGCTCCGTTATAACGCTATGCACAAAGTCCATTCTTGTTTTTTCGTTCTCACCTATTGCCTGTAAATCCTGCCAAGTTTTCATTTGCTGTCCCCTTTGCAATAATATTTTACTATCTGTATTATAGCACATATGTTTTTATTTTGCAATCACATAAATATTGATTGTTTTTCGCTTTCAGGTTCTCTCTTTGGCATTGACCTTATGAGTGAAGCAAGGCTATCAGCGCAGTCATCGTGTTCTGCATTCTCGTTGTAGTCGCATATTTGGTCAATGTATTCTTGGTCTGTTCCCTTTACGAATACAACATTGCTCCAAACGAATTTTAAATGCGTTGTTATTTTAATATGCTTGTTTTCGCTTTCGTTATAGGTAACTACCCTTACGCCTTTATTTCTAAACTCCTTTGCTACATATCCCTTATCGGCGTTCTTCTCATTGTACATCTTACCGCACAGGAAATGATTGTGCCACTTTACGATTTCGTCCATAACATCGTCTATGTGCTTGCGCCAACACTTACCGAACACATAATACTTTCCGTCGTGATAAGCGCAGATTGTAAACGCTGTGTAATCTTCTCCATAAAAAGCAGCGTCAGTGTGACTTGTTCCGTTCTTAACTAATTCGTCACTTGCGTTTGTTTCGGGGTCCGTAAAAATAATATCATCGTCGGCTACTATCTTTAACTCATAGTTGCAAGCGAAAAGCGAAGCCGTCATTTGCTGTTTTAACTTCTCTATTTGCTCGTCACTAATCAACCCTGTGTCTTTGTATGTATAAGTCCGGATGTTCTCCATAAGGTTGAACACATCGTCTTTGTGCCATTTTGTACCGAGGGATACAATCCTGCCGCCTCTGTTACGGATGTTCTGCAACTCCATAAACTGCGTTTTTGTCTTATCTCTTTCCGCTTTACTCACTCTATCTGAGATGTTGCATATATCATCCGTGATAACTAAATCGGCGTGTTTGCCCGTAATTGATGTCTTTATACCTAACCCGAGCAACTGCTCCGCACCGCTTGAACTTTGATACAAATTTGTTGTAATAGTGTTTGCGTTCTGCTTTACAATATAAACAGGCTCACCATATATAATGTTGCTGATGTTTTGAATTGCCTTTGATTGTAACGCCTTGCTAACCATATTCAGCATTTCGCTAACATCTGTATCGGTCTTACGGAAGAACAAAATATTGATTGTCGGCTTTATAACCATTAATAAAGCAATACACACAGAAAGACAGCTACTCTTGTAACTGCCCCTGTGTGCCAATAATGTATAATCACCTTTGCCGAAGATAACCGACTGCATCCACTCATTATGCGGCTTTTCCTTTACATCTTCAAAACCTACTGCGTTTGCTATCTTATACGGCTTTTCTTTAATTTGTTGTAGTATCTTCCGTTCCGTCTGTGTCATTGAATAACTCTTGTAATTCTTTTATGGCTTCCTGTTTGTCATTGACTTTTACGGTCTGTTCAATCTTATCTTTCCAACCTAATTGTTTAAGGCTAAATATTACAACTGATGAATTAAGCGTTCCTAACAGACCACCTTTTTCAAGCGCAATTTCTTTGGTGTCTATTATCTTTTTTATAGAGTCAAATAATTCGTTATTGCCTTTTGCTTTTTCTTCGTCTATTAACTGATACAATCGTTGTTTTGTTATTCCGTTCTTGTTTGCGTATTCTGCTACAATAGGAATATCGGTGCTTGCTATGTAATCATCGACTCCGTTTATTAAGTCTTGTACATTAACTTTTCTTGGTCTTGCCATTTACTCACCTTTTATGCTTTTTTGCATTGTGTTCATAGTTTAATTATCCTTTATTTGTATATAATTATTTTTTATTTTATTACTTAGCGATGTGCCAATGTTCTACCAATCAATTATTTTGTCAACTCCTTTTTTCTGCTCTTCTGATGTTTGTCTTGTGTAAATTGCCGTTGTCGATAAATCACTGTGTCCCAATAAGTCACCCAAAAGTGTAATGTTGTCGCTTTTTTTCATAAATTGCTTTGCGAAATAGTGTCTAAATGAATGTGGATGCATTACTTCTTTTGGTATTCCTGCTAATTCTCCGTGTCTTATCATCGAAGAAGAAATGCCTCTTGTTGTCAACTGCTCACCATATTTATTTTCGACAAGATATACTCCGGTACAGTATGGCTTTATCTCTTTTACCAAATTTTCTGGAAAGAATATTCTTCTCGTTTTGTTTCCTTTACTGGTAATATCTACATATCCATTATCTAAATCTTCTGTTTTTAATCTTATCAATTCTGATACTCTAACACCTGTTGATGCTATTATTTTAGCAACTTTCCAAGATGTATATTTTTCGTTTTCAAAACACCACTTTACATATCGGTTGTACTGTTCTTCATTTATAGCATTATCACAAAATGTTTTTTTTTGTTCCCTTGACCTTACAAATTCAAAATCAAAACCTATAAACTTTAGATATTTGGACATTGCGGCAATTCTTATATTGACAGTTTTGGGCTTAAAATTCTCTTTTAGGTAGTTTTGATATTCCATCAAATTCTGTTCGTTTATTTCATCATATTTTTCGAAATATTTTGTTATAGCAAACATATAACTATTTTTCGTGTTTTCGGAACAACCTTTATATTTTAAGTATTCTTCAAATTCTTTTATTTTTTTTGTGTTTTTAACGGTTTCGGTTTCAATGGATTGTTGTATATCTAATTTGCTTTCTATTCTTTCGTCAATACCGTTATCCTGCATCAACAAATTTATTATTTCTTGTTGCATTGATATTACTTTTTTATAAACATTCTCCGAAATCATAAGTGTCATATACTCCAAATTCGATAAAATAGTCAATCGGCTTTTCTTCACTAACCATATCTTCCATATATTTTATGTTTTTTTCTTTTCTTATCATTTTTTCCATCCAGCGCTTATAACACCAATCAATTTTTTTTCCACAGAAAGCATAAAAAGGATATCTTCCGTCATACAGGTCGATGTAATTCCATATTGACATCAAACAAATTTGTTTGAAGTCGTCTATATCAGCAAATTTCCAATTTAGCAAATCCCTTCCGTAGTGTTTGTATATATAATCATTAACGCACTTCTCAGCCTCTTTGTCGAAAGTCTCTCTTGCCATTTCGTTTTTTGGCAGATAATAGGCACTTGTAACATCCCACTCCAAATTTTCTAACCTGTTGTTTCTCGGGTTTCCATCAAGATGTTTTGCTTGTTTTGCCATTTTGGGAGGCTTGCCAACGAAGGTAAGTAAAACAAGTTTTGCAACGCTTCTTGATACTTGGCTTTTCCCATTTCTTAACCTTACTTGAACATTGTCATTATTTCGACAATATTCTTTCATTATTTTCGACGGATAAGTTCTTGTGTATGCAAACCTTGTCACCGAACGCACCCTTCCCATATTGCTTACTTGATATTTTCCCTTAAATTCCTCAATATCTTTCCAAATTTCTTCTACCATAACGCACCATTTAAAAAATACATAGGTGTCAAAAATACTTTGTCTGACAATAATCCGTGCTTTTCATTCATAAGTGTATCGCCCTGAACAACTTTTGCATCTATTCCATAAAGGCTTAGTTGAACATAGCACATATACAAGGCATTCCAATCTAAATCTTGTGCAATCACTCGTAATTTTTTTTGAGGATTTATGCCTTGATTTAACATTGCTTCGCTTGTTGCAATAACCATTCCTCCGGCACCTGCGCTCGGCTCGTTCATTTCTATTATTTTATCGTCAAATTTTTGGATACTTGCGCAAGCGTAACTTACAGGGTACGGAGTGAAAAATTGACCCGTGTTTTTGTTTCCATATCCTGCTTCCATAAACAAGTTTCCTAACACATCAGCGTGTTTTGCTTCAATAGTTTCCGTGAGCATAGCAGATATTTTAGCAAACTCGTTACCATCGTATCTATCTATCGTTTTTATAAATTCTTGTTCTCTATTTTCGTTATAAAGAAAGTTGTTTGATATACTTAAAGCGAAGCACTTTACCCAGTCGCAAAATACTTGATAAGGAGAATTACTACCGCTCATTTTGTCTATGCTTTTAATAATGTCTTTCGTTCTATCCATAATATTTTTACTGCTCTTTTGCATTATGTTCATACGGAATAAGTTCGTCAATGCTTTTCCATATTAGTTTTGTGTTTTTGTTCATAATATCACCTCATTTATTATATCATATGCTTTATTAAAATGCAAACTATATTATTTTTTCAACCCTGCCATCTGCATATAATCTATACTCAACTCGCTCCCCTTTTTGTATTCCTTTTACGCCGATATAATCCGCTCTGCCGTACCATTCTAAAACAGGATTTATGTTTAATTCATATGCTTTTTTAAATAAATCTGTTCTATCCATTAAACCTCCGTAATCGTCAAATCAGGATATTTATACTCAAACAATTTCTTTTTAAGCTTATACACTTCCGTTTTAACGCCTTTTACATCTTCAACAACAACTTTTCCCTGCTGAATATCAAAATACTCAAAATCAGCCTTGTATTCGATTTTACGGTATGTTTTGCCGTTCTTTTTAAAACTCTCCTGTAATAAATATGTTGGTTGTAGCCTTAAATCCCGAATTGCACCGCACCTCTGAAGCATTTTCAATTCTGCATAGTGAGAAGCTTCTCTCTTGCTGTCGAATGTAATGCCGTCAAGCGTTGTTTTTTTGCTGTGATATTTGCTCATTTTATAAACCCCATCTCCGCATAATCGCAACTGTAATCTTCCTTATTGACAAGTTTCACATTACTATCTTGTCTGTTTTCATCTCGTCTTTTTTCACTTCGGCATCCGTAATCTTTACCGCCGAGATGTCTGCCGTATAAGCAATCTTTACAAATTATGTTCATTTATCCTTCTCTCATTACTTTCATAAATTCGTCAAAGCCGTCAACCTGTTTTTTCAATTCGTCATAAGTTACCGCTTTGCTCGTTGTTGCGTGAAATACGGATTTTCCTGTTTTCTTATTAAAGATATTGATATTACCCACCCATTCACCCATAAAGAAATCGTCATATGAATAAGCAATATACTTTTCGTTTTCATACTCAATTTTGTTCCTTATTTCTAAATCGTCAATATATGTTTTCATTCCGTCACCTCATCCATCTTTGTGCCACAATTACCGCAATAGTTTGCTGCTTCTCTGCTTCCGCATTCACATTCACTACAACGATATATATGAACATTTGATATTTCGTCAAAACCGTAATAATCCCAATGTCCGTGTTTCTGTTCTACTCCGTGTTCCGAAATAACCCTTGCGATTTCATTTTCAACCATAATCATATTGGCATTTGCTTTTCTTAATCGTTGAATTGCATTCCATATGTGCCTGCAATCAATGTTAATAGTTTCCTTCATTCTTTTTCACCCCTCTGCTGCAAAAATCATTTGCTTGCGCCCAAAACCACGAACCCGACATATCTTCAAAACCGTGTAATGTGCAATGCGCCCCCTCATTGATACCCTTGTCAATCGTTACATACGGCTTTTCATCGGGCAAGTAATCTCGACATTCGCCATTTTCCATTCGGATTTTTTCGTCTTGCCAAAATATACAATCCTTACACCTAACAACCTCAACGGCATCTACGGAAGGCATTTCATCTGCAATAACTTTTGCTTTTCCTAAACCTTTGTAAAATTCGTCATACTCAATTTGTTCATCATTTAGACGATTTACATATTCTTTTCTGTCAATATAATCAGCCATTGTTGACCCTCCTGTTCCAACGTTGTCTTGCTCTACCTTTTGTTTCGTTATATATACCGCTTGCAAAACATTTTTTGCACATTACTCTCCAATACTCTTTTGGATAATTATTTCCCGTTCCTATATATACTGCTTCTCCACCGCAGAACGGACAAGGCTTAAGTTCTGTCATTCTTCCTCACTCCAATCTAATGCTTGACCGCAGTTATCGCAATAGTTATAGTCTTTATTAAATATAGAATTTTTAAAAAAATAGCGGTTATAACAAGTCGGGCATTGTAATTTGTGTTCGCTTGGTACTTCTATTTCTATCGGCTTCTTCGGTATCTGCTTTTCAAGAGCTTCTCTTGCCACCTGCACTGCTTCATATAGTTCGGGCGTTTCCTTTTTTGAATAATCACCCGTTAAACCGTAATTATCAAATTCCTTAATTGCTTCCTGTACTGTCATATTCCCACACCTGCCCATATATTTCGTATCTTTCGGCTTCTGTAAGTGTTAGCAATAGCAAAGCGAGTTCAAAATACAATTTTCTTTCTTCTTCGTTTTTAATTTTGTTTATAGGATTGCATACACACCAAACAATATAATCGTCTTCCATATTCCCATCATCAAGAACGATGTGCAACGCTCCACCTGCGCTGTGAATTTCATAAATCGCTTTCCATAAACCTTTTATTTTTTCAAAATGTTTATTTTTTGTCATTCTTCTGCCTCACTTTCAAGCCAATTTAATACTCCGTTGTGCCTTTTGCTCTCACAATTTCTACAATATCCTTCTTCGTCATCACAATGAGAACAATAGTCACAAGTGTATTCGCCACTATTAGAAAGTTCGTCAATAAATTCCACCATTTCCGCCGTATTCATATTCTTTATTCTTTCAAGATTTGTCATCTTCTGCTACCTCACTTTCATTAAAAAACGAGTATTTCAAAATCCTGTCGTTGACTTTGCACAACTGATTAAATCTCATTTTTAACAACTTAACATCGTCACAATGTTCAACCGCATATTCACATTTTGGCAAAAGCCAAGATAGTGTTACTAATTCATTTTTTAGTTTGCTGTTCATTCCTCTACCTCACTTTCAAGCCAATCCTTATATGATGGACAAATTTCTTTACTACTATATGCCCAACAATCCTTTCCTATCCCTTTAAATGCACACACCGAACAAGGATAATTAAGTATATCGTCAAGTTCTTTTGTTATTCTTGTTTCTTCCGCATTCATATTGCGTAATCTGTCTATTTGTTTCATTTGCTCATCTCCTTTGCCTCCTTAATCGCAAACTCAAGAAATTCAATGCTTTGAAGGACCTTGTCATCATTCTCGGTCTCGCCGTATACATCAGCCTGCCGTTCATTCTCCATAAATTCCGAAAGAAAATCTTCCGCTCTGTTTTTGATTTCATTGATTTTTTCAATTTGTTTTTGTGTCATTTTCTTTTCCTCATTTCTATTAGCTGCAATATTCCCACTATTAATATTAAAAATGAGAAATTGCCGTTGAACATTTCGTTTATTATGTTGTGTATCATAGTCCCTTATAATTCATATCCTGTTTAGCCCACTTAATTATGGTGCTAAAACAATCCTTAACCTCATATTCCATAATCTTTATGAAATACCGTTCAAGTGCCGATTCTTCTACCACTTTATAAAGCATATCCGTTTCAGCTATCGTCAGCCCTAATTGCTTTTGCGGATTAAACGGATTAATCTCTGTCATTTCTTTTTCTGAATAACAAGACCAATCATATTTTTGCCGAATGTCTTTAGCAGTAGTAGTTAAATCTTTATTCTCTTTACTCTTATTCTCTAATATCTTATCTCTAATATCTTGTGTTACATCGGTGTTACATTGTAACGCTTTTCGTTGCCGATATTCTCTAACCCTTTTTGCACTTGATGTTTCGCTTCCTACCATTTCTCCATAGTTAGCAATTTGAAGCGTGTTATCGTCAGTTTCAATATAAATCAAACCTAATTGTTTGAATAATTCAAGAGCAACTGTTACCGTATCAAAATCAAAATACTTTGTATCTCTTACAATTTTATTGACATCATACGGAACAATCATTTCGCCAATTTTACTGCATAGTTTTCCATCGGTGTTTGCCGTCTTTAAACATAACATCTGATACAACACTATGTATTGACAACCGTTCTTCTGCGACATCAAAAAATCAATAGTTTCCTGCTCAAAAAAGTTAGTTTTTAACTTAATCCAATAATACCGCTTTTCGCTCAACTTATCACCCCTTAAAATAAAAATAAGACCTTTACAAGACTGCCAACATATAGAAAAGAAAACCTTATGGTAAATGAAACAGAGTGTCGCTGACAGCCTTGTAAAAGCCTTATTCAATTATTCACCCTGTTTCACTTACTATTATACTACTATATGTTGTTAATGTCAATCCTCAATTAAAAAATATCTCTTAAACCTTACAGGCATACCGTCGCCGTCTGTTTTTCTCTGCCATTCATCACCGATATTAATACCTTTTCGGCGCATTTCAGATATTCTCTTGCGATAATCCATAATGTGTAATTTGTTTGTCGCTTCAAGCCCTGTAATACCGCCGTTTTGCTTCATATAATTTAATATTCTCATACGCTGATTTGCTTTATTCATCATTTACACCTCACTTTCAAAATGGCAAATCGTCCGTGCTTGAAATAATATCGAAATCACCCTCTTCATAAAACGCAGGGTCTTCTGGATTAAAGCCTTTTGAACGATTTTCTTTGCTTCCGCAAAAACTTACATTATTACATACAACTTCAACGGATTTACGCTGTTTGCCGTCCTTATCGGTATAGTTCTGCGTTTGTATGCTTCCCTCAATAGCAATCATTGAACCCTTACGGAAATATCGGCTGATGAATTCAGCCGTCTGTCGCCAAGCAACACAATCTATAAAGTCTGCCTGTCGCTCTTTTCCGCTCGCCTGATAATTACGGTCAACCGCTACTTGGAAGCGGATAACTGAAACTCCGCCCTGTGTTGATTTTAATTCAGGCTCGTATGTGAGCCGTCCTTGTAATGCACAAATATTAATCATAATATACCTCCCGTTTTTAAACCGTTTACCTTATCGCATAAATAAGGGTCGCTCATTAATAATTGATATTCTTTTTTCATCTCTTCCATTTCTGCATTAGCCTTTGACATCTTCTGTTGAAGTTCTAATGCCCGTTGTACTCGTCTGTGAAATTCATTCATATTACTTCTCCTTTATAAATAATTCTTTCCGAACACTCGCCTAAATTCGTCAAGTGTCAAACCGTATTCGTTCATAATCCTTTCCTGTGCTACCTTGCACAAATAGTTTCTTGTTTCTTTGTTATGATGAACGCCCCTCGGCGGCTCGTTATGGCAGAAGTGACATAGTCTTACCATTGCTCCATATCGTTCGCTATTCGCTTTATTTGAAGCGTTGAAAATGTGATGCCATTCTGTCGCAGGTCTGCCACATAACCAGCATTTTCGTTGTGTTTCTTCGTCTTGAAACAGTGACTTATACCTCATTGCTTCCGCTATTCCACTCCCTTTGTATTTGACTTTCAATGATACGCAACTGCAATTTGGTACTGTTTATAGCTTCTTGATTTGCCTTATAAACCGTTTCCGCAACATCTCGTTTAAACCTTGCTTCTGCTACGGACGGTATACCATAACAAGTTTTGTCTATTATACCAATAGCCATTCCTTCATCACGAAGCTTTAAACATTCCTGCCGAAGCAAAACCCTGTAGTCTTTTTCCGCCTGTGCATATGCTGTTCCACTCGCCCTTAATTGCTTTACGCTCACATTTAGCTGAGCAGTTAAGGCGTTTAGTTCATTCATTAAATCAATCATTTTTTCAACGCCTCAATTGCTTCTTTTGCCTGTGCTTCTGTGAGGTCAAGTACAGAATTAACATTGTAATATTTCAGCATTTTTGTTATGCGCTCTTTGTCTTGGTAGGTATCAAAAAACGCCGCCTGTGCCTCGGTAACATCATAATTTTTGTACTTTTTCTTTTCCGCTTCCTGCTGATTGATTGCGTTCTGCACTTCTTCAAACGAAGCAACCGAAGTATCAATACCAAATCCCGCCATACCCAATGCTCTGCCGACTGCCGATGTTTCGCAGTTCTCAATATATGAGGTCTTATTAATGAAGGAACTGTTTTCCTTTTCATATGCCGTACCTGTACCGAGGATATTCCCGTCATCATTGGCAACTGTTGCTTTCATAACGCACACTCCATTTTCAATGGAAATAATCTCCGTGCTGATTAAACCGTCAGGGTAAATCATTCTGAACGCCTTGATACGCTCATTTACTTCGGCATATGCCT
>Ga0326512_10000602_pt1 | contig 31346 bp, 14 predicted proteins | sample 1_2617_0518_D_FD_203652 | JGI IMG/M metagenome (GOLD analysis project Ga0326512, IMG submission 203652) | Bovine rumen microbial communities from UC Davis, California, United States - 1_2617_0518 | ecosystem: Host-associated > Mammals > Digestive system > Stomach > Rumen | place: USA...
GACATTTTTGTATATTTTTTTCCAGAAGAATGGCATCCATAGATGTTCTTATCTGATCCAACAATCGCGATACTGGATTCATAAACATAAACACAACCTGGCTTTTTATAAGCTTTTGGCATTTGAGAATACTTTTTATTTGTCTTTATCCAGTAATAATGATCAACTTTAAGTCTGTTATGTACACAGTCACCAATACTAGATTTTTTATGATCTTTACTGGTATGGTATACGGTGACGGACTTTGAAAGAAGACCAGCCTCCTGTAAACAAGCAGATACGAATACTGAACAATTTACTTTTTTACCAGCATACCTGTATTTACCGGAGACATGTGGAACTTTTTTACTAACAACATCTTTAGCAATCTTTTCAACTTGGATGGCTGCTAATTTCCCATAATCCGTTACTTTTCTAACATACGATCCGGAACAATAATAGTATTTGTTGTTTTTCTGGATTTTAAGCCATTTACCAACGTTGCCTACAACTTTAATGAGGGCACCCTTATCGAGCACCCCCACCTTGTTATACTTTGTTCCAGGACCTGTACGATAGTTAAGCTTCTTCGTTGTCCTGTAATACGTCATCTTTTTCGTCCTCCCCGGGTTCTCCGTTAAGATCTGCTAAGTAATTATCTGCTGCGATAGCGTTCTTGGTAAAGGAGTTGTTATACCAGAACACAACCACGCCAACGATAGATAAGAAGCAGTCAGCAAGAAGTCCTGCAAGTTCCTCGTTCATAAATAAATTAAATCCATAGCCTTTAGTAGTTAAAAATCTGTTAACGATAGCAACTACTAAGAAAATAGTTCTAACAATTGTAGACTTTTTGATCTTCATACTTTGTCACCTCTTTTCAAAGAATCAATCTCATCAAGTTTTTCCTGCAACATATAAGCTGCATATGTATTATCTAACACTTGCCAAATTTCAGGATCTGGAAATCTATTATCGTATGGTAGTACCTCACAGCCAAGAACTTTAGCCTCAATTGCACATCTTCCAACGGCATATACTTTTTTATACTTAGCCATTTCACCAAGCAGCTTATCTCTTGGAATGTTCTCAAGACGAGTGGCCCATGGAATATCAAATTTAACTCCATACGCTTTTTCTTTTCTACCAACGTATGCTATTTCTTTGGTCTTTTTATTTACCTTAAATTTTGAAATATAATTAACGTCAACCGACAAAGGCAAATAAATAGGAGTTCCAAGATGAGCTACTTTTTCACAAGTACTTGGAACACCGCATACTAAAATTAAATCTTTATAGTCTTTAAGCCAAGAATATAAAGAAGGGTGCTTGTTATTGTGTATGAAAACTATAGAATGATCCCAAGCATAGCCTTCCACGTTGACAAGCACCCAGTTTCGATCCGTTTTAACAAGTGGAATAATATTGTCAGTGATTTCTTTTGAATAATAGTAAGCACCATTAAATTTATTAAGATGCAGCTTTCCTCGTTTCTCTTTATAAGCTTGATGCTCGTGATTAAAAATCATAAGAATTTACTCCTGTTTAAGTGGTTTGTTCTATTAAAAAAAAGAGACGACCTTAAATACTAAGATCGCCTCTATAATAATAGGAGTTAAATATCGCTCCCATTTTGATACTTTTTAAGATCTGTTTCCAACTTATCAACTCGAGCCATAAGCCTTTGGATCTCAAGCACCATTGGAGCAATTAACTCTTCATATGCTAATGACCAAGACAACTTTTTATCGTCAATTTCTTCGCCGTGATAATCAAAAGATTCTTTCTCTGTTCCATCTTTAGTATCGTCTATAAGTTTAGCTTGATATAAAGAAAGTTCCTCTTTATATAATAATCTTGTTAAATCTCTTATGTCTTGAGCCCCAAATCCCATACGGATCCTATCACCAAGAGTGCCATCCTCATGTATACGTCTAAATGCTATTGGTTTAAGTCCATTAATAAACTCATCTATCTTCCAGTCATAATCGGTAATTACATCCTTTTTCTTTAAATCAGATACGGACGTTGCCTGACCACGAAAATAAGAAGCATTAGTATTAGTAACATCTATAATCGAATGACCAGTATTTGAACTGTTAGTACCGTACACGCCTCTATTACCATTATTAGATGAAAAGAGATAAATGGTACCACTGCCACTCATTGCTTTAACATCCGCTTCACTAGAACTTGAATTTGCTTGAATAACCGCTCCACCACCTGTAGAGACAGATTCAATTGTAGCATTAGGAGTACTTCCGCCTACTGACAAACTATTTGGTTGTATTAACGAACGACCTTGAAGACTTAATAATGATATTTTGTTCGGAATAATATAGCAACCAGCATAGTCCCTTTTCCAAGTACTTGTATTAGAATCATAAGATTCATAAAATACTGACATTCTAGCTCCACTATTTGGATTTGTTTCGGTTGATGTATCAGCATCGATTAATGCAACACTTCTAAGACTGGAAGAATTATACTTAGTTAATGACATGGTCGGAGCTGTATCATTAACATCTGCAGTATATGTAATATCGCCGTTTTCAATGTTCCAATTACCGATATGCCCTTTAATAACATCAAGGCCGTCAGCTCCAATTTGAGCAGCAACATTGCTAGTAGAAGTTCCAGTTCCATCATAAAATTTAGTAACCGAACCGTATTCTGCTAATTTTGTTCCACTATTATAAATTCCAACGCCGTCACCATCTATTTTGGTTCCAGTAGCGCCAGCTCCTGTGGAGGCATTAGTTGGCTTTTTATTTGACGGGGTTACCCATATGCCGTCTTGAGAGATTTCTGTAATATATTTATTTACATCAATATCTTCTGGAGCTGGAGTCCAATCAGTCGCTTTATTGCCAGTTTCTACTTTTACATAGCCATTTTCTTTTTTTTTGTAAGAAACCCTAATATATTTTGCTCCTGATACAACTGGTATATCAACGTATGAAAGATATTTAACACCAGAAGTACTATATTTAGCGGTTCTAGACCCTATAACATTAGACATGTTTTTAGCAGAATAAAACGCATAAGCAAGCCATGTTTGATCAGATGAAGTCAAATCCGGAGTCCAACACTGAAGAGTTAATGTAGAAATACCATCAACTGAGATAAAATCGCTTGTCTGTTCTTTAGCTGAAGACATAGCTGTTATACTTGTTCCATTGCTATGTAGATAACCATCAACGGCAGTGCTTGAAATATATAAATTCCTTCCACCGATTTCGATATTAGAATTTAGAATACTATTTTGATCAGACGATGTAAATTTTCCTAATGTTAGTGTGTTACCTTGAATTTGATCAGCAGTTATTGTTCCAGTAAGAATTTTACCGCCATCGATTACTGTCGTGTCAATTCCATGAGATGTCATCTTAAGAGAAGTAGAACTATTTATCGCCGTTACCGTGCCTATTGCATATACAGGCGTATTTGACATGTCAGACACAGTGCATTTAATACGTACCGTATCACCAACCTCAACTCCTGTAGTTGAAGCTACAGTCCAAGTGCTATTAACCCCTTCTGCTGTCCAGCCAATAAGAGTTGAATATGTTTGACTGTAAGATGAATTCAATGTATGAATACTATGTTTGTTTAACGCTTTAGCTATATCAGTTTTATAATCTTCATAAAATTGAATATTAGTAACCCATATTTGATCATTAGCGCTATTATAATTCCATAAAAAACCAACTCGTCCATATGCTGTTCCGGGTGGAATTTTAGTAGTAACGTTTGTACCAGATAAGTCTACACCATCATAATAACCAGTATAATGAGTCCAAGTAGTTGGTATTTTATGATTAGAAAGAGGAGTATACTTGTAATTACCGCCCGATAACCCTTGTGATACATACGTTCCTGCCGGGTGTGTCTTGCCAGTATAAGCACTAGCCAATGTAATCGTATTGTTAGTCGAATTGATAGAATTATTATCCGTCCAGGCAGGCATCAAAATATTTCTACTATAAGTTTCTGGTGGATACTGGTATCCAAATGAATTCTTATAGTCCCAAAAAATTAAAGCTCTTTGGTGATTACCAGTTCCTAACGTTGTATAGTTTGCAACGCTTGTAAGATACACAACTGTATCTCCGGCTTTTAATTCTCTAGCAAGAGTAGTTAAAGTGTTTGCTCGATACATGTGGTAGTCGGCAGTAATTGCATATTTATCAACGTCATAAAAGATGATAAAAGAATACATAGTACTTAAATTACTACGAGATTTAACATCCATTTCAAATCTATATCTTTTGTTTGCATCTATTGGAAAATAATCATTACTACCAACATATGCATAGTTTCCAGTTCTGGTAAAAGACCCTGGTGAATAGTTTGAATTAGAGCCATCAAAGGTTAGCTGTGAGAAATTTGTATTATCTCCCATCATACCATTTCCATTAGTTACTAGCTGTTCTCCTCTAGAAATAGTTTCTTTATTAATTTGCTCGACCGTATTGTCAACCGTACTTTGAACAGAAGAAGAGATAGCGTTGAATACTGCTGCACCATCAATTTCAACTTTAGATGCTGCTATTTTGACGGTGTTGGCCGTCTGATTAATTCTTGACGCAATTTCTGACCCATTTGCTAACGCAGTAACTTCAGAAGAAATGTTTTCAGGAGTAACTGTAAATCTAGAACCAAAGTTTGAAACCGCTGTGTCGGCATAAGCTTCAAGATCTTCAGGAGCCGGAGACCAATCGGTAGGTTTAGTACCAAGTTCGATTTTAAGATTTCGGTAAGAAACAGATCCAACACTAGTTGATGATATACCAACATAAAGAGCCAAATAATTATACTCGGTGTGAGATGTATCAAATTTTTCTGACATTTTAATCGGTGCAGAATATACTCTTGTCCATTCTGATGAATTTATACCAGCCGTATTTTGCCATATACTACCGCTTAAGGCGCCATATATCCTACTACCTTCTGTAATATTTCCGGATGCTTGAGATTTATATGCCTTATTTGTTGTAAATAACTGAACACAACAAGATCTTAACGAAACAGAATCGCTCTTTTTAACGTCAAAAGAAATAACTATATCTTTAGAATAAATATCTGATTTGGCTAACGTGAACCAACCATTCGCACGTTTAAAAGTTCCGGTTGTTGTGTTGGTTGCCGTCATAACACCATCAGAGATCACCACGTTGTCTGTGCATGACCAATTTGACCACGTTCCTGTGTCGTGAACAACGTTCCTCCCACCAATATCAATTTCAGAATTCAAAATCTGACTTGCGCCGTCTCCGCTAATAGAAGCGCCACTGTTAATTGTGAGTGATGTAGCAGTTAATGCTCCTGTAATGTTTGCACTATTAGCATATAAAGCACCCGTTTTAGTAACACCAAAATTTGCTCCTGCTGTAAATACCCAACCAGAGATAGAACCAGATCCGCCTATTGACTTCGAGCTAACCGATCCGGTACATAACATTGCTGAATTTTCAGAACCCCATATTCCCGTCTTTATATCGTTTGATTCAATGTCCCAGCTAGCAATTTTTCCACTTGCAGCATAGATCGCTCCAGTATTAGTAACACCAAATTTACTTCCAACTGTAAACCTCCAATCAGAACCTTGTCGTCCTGCTATAGAAGTGTTGGAACCTAAATTCTTAGTTGCTAAGTACATACTATTATCGGAGCCTAATGTTCCACTCGAAATTTGTTGAGAAGCAATTGTCCATCCTGAAGAACCACCAATTCTACCAGTATCGGCATTAATAACACCAGTAATATTAGCACCTGTGGCCGTTAACACACCAGCGGTTGATAACGTAAATTTAGCAGAAGAAGAAGCATAAGCTCCAATTCCGCTAGATGTCATCGTCATTCCAGTTTTTGATTCAGAATTATAAGTTGTTCGTTCCGAATTGGTAGTGATATACTCATCACCGATTGTCCAACCAGCAATCTTTCCTCCGTTTGCAACGATCAGACCTTGAAAGTATCCATTCGTTGTATAAATGCCGTATCCTTCTGGATTAATCGAATTTATAGCAGGAAGTCCACCTAACTTACCTATTCGAACTTTAGGATTAGCACCATCTGCTCCATTAAAGATATCGATATATGAATATTTATTTCGTTTATTGGCATTACTAGCATTATATTCAGAATGATCTATTCCGTAGGACGTCATGTAAATACCAACTTTGTTGTTGCCTCCTACGCTGTACATCATCACGGTCCCGTCAGAAATTGTATAAGAACCGGTCACAGTAGGCAAAGTAGCAGCTTTACAAGTAATACTAAACGTTATTCTTCCAGATGAAGAGTTCATATTCGCGGTGAGGGTTCCATCACAAGTTCCCAAAATATAAGAATTAGATCCTTGTGTGATTTTACCAGTAATCTTAATTTTTGATCCAGATGTCCAAGAATGCCCAGCAAAAGCATCAGACGTAATATTAGTACTATCTACAATATAACCTGCAATTACGCCATTAGATATAGAACTAATATAAAACGTACTGCCTTCTGTTATCATAATTGTTGGTGCAACGAAGAAATCACCACCTAAATTCTGAGTAGATACAATGTTCCAAACATTTGATTGGATCTCATCAGTTTCAATAACACCATTTCTATTATTAATATTTCCAGAATTTGTAATGTTTCCTGTGTTTGTAATACTATTAGACGTAATATTAGTTGAAGTAAGATTTGTGTTGTTTATTGTTGGTGCCGTAAAAGTGGACCCGTCTGCCTTAATCGTACTTCCGCTTAAAAGAACAGTTCCGCCGTTGTAATTTAAATTCAAAGTACTTGTAGCGGAGGCGTTTTTCGCAATTATTTCGTCGCCATCAAATTCAATATGCAGTCCGGTTAAACTACCTACAGCCAAAGGAGCATTGGATGGAGTTGAAGTGCCGCTAATATCAGTCGTGCTTGTGATAACTAACTGATTGGTTGTAGTTTTTCCGCTAACACTTAAATTTCCTGTAAAACTAGCAGTTCCACTAATATCGATATCTCCACAATATAATTTCCCAAGGAGTCTTGAACTTCCAAGGACTATTAAATCTTTTGCTTGCATTTAATTTAAGACCCCTTTCTATAAAAATAGAAGAGGAGTAATTAACTACTCCTCCATAAAGCTAAAAATTTCTATATCATTAAACTCAAGTGCCGTATCGTTAGGAAGTCCCTCAACAAAAGAATCCATATCGATCGTATGAATGTCGTACTCGCTCTTTTCGCCCAATAATTCCTGAAGTTTATTATTTAATTCCTGAACTTTATCGTTGTATTCGTCCATAAACTCATCATTAACTTTTCTGATCTCACGACCTTCGTCATCTGTTTCAACATGAGATTTATCTTCATTGAAATATTCTTCCTGAAGTTCTTTTATTAACTCCTGTCTAAACTCCTCAAAATTTTGTACAGTTGGACTTAAAACCGACATGTTTTTCTTTAATGCCCATCTTACTTTGATCGGGATGTCTTTAACTTTTTCTGCATTTCCAAGAATTTCATTAATAGCTGCAACAACGTTAACTACTTCAATATTGTAAAATTCTTTCTTCATAATGTCCGTTTCTCCTTTTAAAATTTTTTGTTAATAATTATATAATAAGGCTTTTCGTCTCCAAAAAGTCTCCATCTTAAATAATCGTCCACAATTATGCAAATGCCAGATAAAACAAACCAAGCAATTGCAAAAGGAATACATATTTGGCCTCCCACATAATTAAAAGGCACTTTACTATAATCCCATATAGCCATTTTATTTACTATGTTACATTGGTACCCAACAACACATTCGATTAGAAGCACCAATAACATACCAACAAAGCATTGTAAAATAAAATCGGTATCCATGTCGAATAAATTGTTAATCAAGCCAATCAATACTCCAATAATACCGCCTATTATAAACATAAGTGGATGTGTAAAATGTGTTTTATATAAGCTTTCAAGTATAAAATAGATAAAACCATATACCATAAATAAAACAAAACTTTTAGATAAATGTTCAATTGCTAGAATCACTTTCGCTTTCATCATCATCACCATCCAAGTCATGCAATGCGGCCATTGTTTCCGAAATAATATCGGACACAACTCTAGCGTACTCTTCAGGAAGAGGCATACCATATTCAATGCCTTCCAACTCTTCTTTCGTAGATAATGTATTAATATACATATGAAGCTGATTAGTATATGTTGTTATCGAGATAAGTCTAACAATCATTGTTGTATAAATCGTTGCTATTTGCTTTGCAGTATAAAACTTACATGTTTGACCATCTGAATGGTATGGTAAAACAGTAATCGTTGGATACATCTTTGACATGATATAAAGCTGTAAAAGGTTTATCTGATCTTCTGCCTTAAATGAAAAACTTTGTGGCGTTCCATCTATTTCAACAATAGTACCAGCATAGATATCAAGTTTGCAATCTGCATTAACCTGCTTTGTCACGTATTCTCTATACTCTTCTAGTGTCATTGCTTCTATGTCTATATTATCGCTAATAGCGTCTTCAATTCTTTTGACTTGCTCTTCTAAAGATGATTTTCGAAGCTGAACTTCTAAGCAATCAGCAAAGACATTTTCGTGCTGCACATATACTTTACCAAGATATGAAATAAAAGAAAACGTGTCGTAAAGAGTATATTCTCCTACCAACACGTTTGATTGAAATATTTCTATTTTATTAATTTCAGAAAATACAGTTTTAACTTCTACTAAATTATCTGTCTGAAGTTTAAGAACTGGATTTTCTACAAAGCCAGCACTACTCCATTCACATAACTTATACATTTGACCATTTTCGCCATTAATCCGTGCTTGAATGATCATTAACTATCGCCTCCTTAAATTTCATAAATCTGATTGGCTTCGATGTGTCCTTCAAATACTTTTGCGATACTATCGTTTTCAATAAAACCATGATAGTTTGTGGTAAAATAAGAATCTGTCTCGTTCGGAGTCCACATACTATCTTTTTCACCAGCATATAACTTTATCCATTCTACATTAGCGGTTCCAGTTACTGTAGTAGATCCTTGCTGGCCATTGTTATTTGAAGCATATACTCTACAAAAGCCATGGCCCGCTCCACTTGTTTGAGAAGCCATGTTTGAAGTAGCGGTAAAAGTTTTTTTATAAATCCCATCTTCAGCAATTGGAATCCAACTACTCATATTATAACTTCCACCAGAATGATAAAAATTAATACTTTGTTTCTCACTAGAAGTAATAACTTTAGCTATTATTGTATATTTATTGCCAGATACTAAACTTTCAGAAAAATTAAAATCAGCTATATTATATGAAGTATGCGATTTTCCAGAATCTTTTAACGTATCAATAAGCAAATTTTTATCAATCGGATCCATGCTAGCGGTTACCACTCCATTTTTTGCAATATTAACACTCATCCTTCAACCACCTCTGCAGAATATAAATTTCCAGCATTGTCTATGCTAGCTGAAACACTATATAATTCCTTTACATCATCTGCCGATAGAGCAGTTGCATAAATTCTGAAATCTGAATAATAAGACTTATTACTTCTCCAAGCATTGCCTGCTTTGGAGAAGCCTATTACTAATCCTTTCATAGAACATAATGCCATATTAGACCCCATATCAATAGTAGAACCAGCAGCTCCATCTTTATATACTCGACCGTATCGTCCGTCATAAACAATAGCGTAATGATGCCATTGATTAGCAGTAAAATCGATGTTAACAGATTTATGAGTGGTGTTGTCAGAGCCGTTAATGTCTACCCTACTATCCCGATGATTCATTGGGCAATTTTGATAATCCGCTCCTGCATTTGCCCCGATATCATTATTTGTTAAACTAAATTGCCCCTGTTGTGTATTGTTTCTATATCCGGCAATAGGTTTACACCAAAATGCTACTGTTAAGTATTGTGGGGTTACTAGCGAGCAATTACCATAAATATAACGAGTTCCAGAAGCAGTACTCGTTGTGTTATTGTCGCTATTGATAAAAGTAGCTGCGTAATATTTTGGAGTATCGCTTGTATAGGTTATTTCGCCTGCCGAATCATACGACCATTTCGTTCCATTATTACGAAAACCCGAACAATCATATTCGGTTGTTCCGTTGAGTCCCATTGTGTCTGCAAGAGCATCAGAAGAGTTTGGACACCATGGGGTTGCGATGGAGCCTTCCTCTAATTTAAAATTAGATATTGTAATTGCTCCCTGACCAGATGTAATCGAACGAGCTACATCATCCATAAAACAAATATATACAGTTTCTCCATTAGCTCCAGTTGCGGCGGCTTGAGTTCCATAAGTCATTGTAAATGTTAAAGAACATAAGCCATTGTGATCAAGATTTAATACTCCCATTGCGGTATTACTTTGAGCGTATAATGGAAAACGATAATAGCTACCGCTTAATAAACCATCTACTTTACAACTAATAGTATAAATTGCATTTGCAGTTAATTGTTTCGTAGTAAATAATCTAAAATATGTATCTGCATTTTCCGTGGCAGGAATTGTTATTTTATAATCTCCTAACCAAGTAGTTCTACCACCCGCCGCAGTAGAAGTTGGTGCTGCTTGTCCAGGTACTACATAACGAGAAAGAAGATTTTCATTCCCAAATCCCCCTCTATTCAACAGATAATGAAGTACAAGTCCCTTTGCAAGTTCTTTAACCTCTTTTTCTGAAAGTGCATGATCATACCATCTGAAATCATTCATCTTGCCATTCAATACTGTTGAACCAGTTCTTGTGCCTCGACCTAATTGTGCATATATCCAAGTTCTTGACAATCTATCTGGAGTCATATCTCCACTTGTTCTTTCAGCTAATTTTTCTCCATTTTTATAGCAGTAACAATTACCATTCTTAATAACCACTGCAATATGACACCATTGTTGATTCGGCACATCAAGTGTTGTGTTGAAATCTGGATTTCCTTGCCAATATACTCTTAATTTATTTCCAGTTGTTTTTTCAATTGAAAAACCCCAGTCTGATGCAGGTGTAGTTGCAATATAAATAGACCTGTCTCCTGCATCATTACTGTATGCCCAAAAACATATTGAAAAATCACCTTTTTGTAATTGTGGTAAAATATCCCCATCTATTCGTATTCCGTCATCTGAACCATCAAAACTATAACATTTACCAATTTTACCATTATTATCAACCGTGGCACCAGTATTTGTTACAACAACATTACTTAATCCTTGATTATCTAAGGTCCCATTAAGAGGGAGCCATACTTGTAAACTCATAAATACAACCCCCTCCTAAATAAAAACAAAATCTAATGATTTATTTGTACTGTTGTATTGCAATTTAACCGCATTATCAACAACATAACTTTTACTATACGTGTCTCCTTCTACTTCAAACCAAGCAGGAGTTGCGGAAGTACCACCAATTACTTTCAACCCAGCTGGAGTACGATAACTATCTTGATCTGTATATATTAAATGAACAGGTTGAATTCCAGTATTTTCTTGGAACGTAATTCTAGGATTTGTTGAACTCGCTGTCATAGTAGCGTTGGTGGTTCCACCTAAAACTAATTGATGGAACGGGTTAGCGGAAGACCCAAGAGTTACAGTGCTATTACCAAGAAGGTTGCCAGTCATAGTTCCGCCAGCTAGTTTTAAATATGTACTGTTAATAGGATTATTATCACTATCGTTCGTAGCTTTGGTTGCCGATGTAGCATTACCAGTTAAATCCCCGTCAAAAGTAGCTGCTTTTACGGTTACCCCAGAAGTAGTTCCTTTTCTATTACAAAAAATATATCTGGTTATTTGAGTAGCATTATTGGAGACGGATCCTCCTTTTACATCTCTATAGTTAATATAAACGGTATCATTTGTAGAAGATCCAGCCTCAGTACTATTAGCACCAATAGTTACTTCGCTTCCGCCATGAGCAATCAAATTATTGGCATTTTCGGCTGTTGCTGCTGAAGTAGCATTAGTTGCGTTGGTTACAGTTTCATTTCTATACCATGGACGATATGCCGTTAGTGTTGATTGAACTGTTTCTGGAAGACCAGTTACCAGTTCAATAGTAAATAATCCTTCCAAATTATCAACTTGTCTAAAACCATTTGTAGCGTGAACAACATCAACTCCAGAATACTGTAATGCCGGTACAGCAATCCATAAATGATTCGCAGAATCGTATCCAAAACTAACAGAAATATAGTTAGTAGTAGAAGCGCCAAGTATCACAACAGCAGGGCACTTCCAAAAGTTATCACCATAATTATATCCGCTTATTTGTAAGTCATATGCTTTATATTCATGATATAGTCTAACTACAAAGCTTAACATCCAACTAGTAGTTGAAGTGATACTAATCTTATAATATTTTCCATTATTATTTCTATTTAAATTACTATAATGTACGTATGGAACAAAAGTCTTTAACCGATTATCAATCTCAGTTTCAGTATAATACCGATCGTCATGAGTATGAGAACTTGGAGGCATAGAAGTAGGAAAATCACTAATTTGAGATTTTGTAATACTAATATCTCCAAAAGTAGCAGATACTTTACCATCAGTTTGGCTAAAAGCAGTTAAAGTTTTGCCAACGCCTGGTGTTGTGCTATTTAAATTTCCGTCCAAAGCACTAATCGCACTAGCAACCGCTTTACCAGACATACCATTTGTAGACGTAGCACTATAAGTATCCGTAATCGTTGGAATCGTAAGAGTAGCCCAAGTTGGAGCAGAATTAGAGCCATTTGACTTCAAATACTGGCCACTTGTTCCAGATGCTGTCGGAGCATAGAATGAAGCAGTTGAAGAAGCCTTAGAAGATCCGTTTAATGTTACTGCAGTGCCTCCAGCATAAGTATTTGCTTCTGCCGGAATACCGTTTAAAAAATATACTGGTTTCGTAGTGCTACCAGAACTAATAAGATTACCGTTCGAATCTGTTAATGTTGTTGCTCCTGTTACAACGGATCCTGTAATATTTACTTCAAACGTGCTTGTATCGCCATTAGCTTTAGTAAGAGTAAAAGTAGTTGATCCTCCTGTAGTGCTAGCTGTGATTCCAGTAATAGCTCCTTTACTAGCAACTTCGACACTTTGGTTTGCTGTGCTGCCATCATAACTGGTATCTGTAGGTGTAGAAGTGCCAGCATAAACTCTAAGCTTTAAAGCATTTGGATTCTTAATAGAACCAATAGCTGATTTTATAGTAGAAACAGATACTACATCACTCGTCGTTCCATTAATAGTTTTAGTAATTTTAGCATTAGTACTATCATAAGCAACATTAGTAACAGCTGTAGATTTTGGAGCATAATATGAAGTAATAGTATTGCCGGATCCATCTTTTGTTGCCTTACCACTAATGTCAATCGCCCAAGTTCCAGATGCACCAGTACCAGTTTTTGTAACTGTGTATTCTGTGTAATTATTAGAATCTAATAATTTAAACCAATCATTCCAAGTAGTAGTTTCACCAGTTCGTCTAAAAATTCCATAATTATTAAATGCAAATTCATGAGATCTTCCGCCTGAATTATTATCCCAGCCTCTTAATCCTATAAGATAAGAATACGTATTATCGTTTACTGGAATATCTATTTTAGTATTTTGTTTTAATCCTTGAAATATTATTTTATTAGCATAATCGTTAGGAGTAGTTGCGACGGATCTATTATCGCCAACCGTGCTTAATTTTGACGTTTTCGTGGTTATACTCCATCCATTTGTACCATCAGAACTTGCAGAGCCTGTTGTGTCTCCAGTTAATGATATCGTTCTAGCTGATGAAAACTTTGTGGCAGTAGTTGCCGAGCCTGCGGATGTGGCGGTCGTAGCAGAAGTAGCAGTTGTAGCAGAAGTAGCTGTTGTAGCCGATCCAGCACTCGTAGCATACGTCGCAGTAGCAGCATTTCCACTAATACTACCATTAATAGTATTAACAAACCTAGCATCTCCATTTACAATAAGGCTTCCTGCAATAAGTTCATCAGAATTTATGCTTTCCGCAGTGGTTGCTCCTGTAAAACTAGCATCGTCTATTTTAGCATATGTAGATGTAATGACATTACCAGAAGCATCTTGAGTAGCTTTGGTTGCGGTCGCAGCATTTCCGGTTATTGAGTCAACTGTTAATACTTTTGTAGAAGGATTATACTTGAAATTATCATTATAAACGGGAGTTCCATTTGTGCTTGCATGAGAGAACCATACATATCTACTAGAATTTCCAGTTGCGTTCTGAATTCCGCTGTATATAAAGCCGGCAGCTTTACTAATAGTTACATTATTACTAAACGTATTAGCCCCGCTAAACGTATTTGTTGCACTATTTGTGTTTGTGCCGGCTAACTTCATATAAGTAGTAGTAATATCCGATCCGTTCTTATCGTTAATTGCTTTAGACGCAGTTGCAGTTAACGTTCCAGTAATAGTAACATTACCGTTTACTGTACCTCCAGATGTTGAAAGGTAAGCGCCATCAGCAACACCATTTTCAATCATACTTTGGATCGACGTTCCATTGATAGTAAGTCCATTAGCTGTACTAATATTAATAGAATTAGCATAGATAGAACCATCTTTGTTTACTCTAAACAGATATTGCCAATCAGAAGCGATTGAAGGTATAGTGCTAGCATGTTTTCTGATATATAAGAAATTCTGGCTTACAGTTTCGTTATAATATCTAGTATCAGAAGTATCTAAGATCGGAGAGGTCATTCCATAGTCGTAATAAGTATTATTATACTTAGGATAGGTTATCTGAAGTCCTCCTCCGCCTAAAGGAGTTGCGTACCATTGTGTATTAATACTTCCTCTAGAATTATTAGTTTCACCATTATGGATTTGGAAATCGCCATCTTGAATATAAGCAGTACCATTTCCAACAATGCTAGCCATCGTATTATTATCAGCATCTTCTGTGTTACCAATTTCCCAATAGTTACCACTGTCGTCACCAATAGTACCAGAAGTAGCAATAATTTCACCATTTAAATATGCTTTTCCAGTTGTTGATTGTACTCCAAAATTAGGAGTATAAATATTACCATCTGTTAAATTAAAGAATGATCCGCCAGCAGAATATGGAGAATTAGCATTAGAAGAAGCTTGATAGTTCAAACTTTTAATGGAATCTGTAGCAAGCTGTGCCGTAGTTACGGAATTTGCATATATTCGTCCACCATCAATATAAGTATTATCAGAAGACGACACCCATTTTGATGCATAAGTTTGGCTATTTAAAGCTCTTACCGTTGAATATGTTTTATTGCCACTTATTGGAGTATATTCCTCACAAGTAAAGAAATATGCATTCCGTTTTGGCAATGGCATTACATAAGTCCAAGTATTATCTGTATTATTAGCGGTACCAATGGTCGTACTTGCACTTATAGTTGGCGTAGAATTGCTAGTTGATCTGTAATAACAAGATACTGTTGCTTTTACTGCCGTGTTTACAGATGTTTGAACGGCTGCAGCCGCGCCTTTGGAATCATATGCATTATTTAAATTAGATTCAGAAAGTCGTCCTGTACTAAATAACGCAGCACCGTCAATATCTACTTTACTTGCTTGGATCTTAACAGCACTTCCACCAGATTCTTCAACAGATGCATTAATAGCGGCAATAACTCCAGATTTTTCTACTCTTAAAGCAATATTATCAGCGTTCTGTTTAATAGCTGATTTAATTGTATTAGTAGCAGTAGTTCCATCTGGTTTAGTATAAGTATCAGTATTTGCCACTAATGATACAATACTATTAGCTGTTTGAGTGATACTGGATTCTGCAGAACTAAGTCTAATTAGTTCCGTACTATCCTGAATTCTCCAATAACTGCCGTCATATACGAATGACATAGTTGCACCAGCAGGCCACTTGTATTCGCTTTCCGACAACGCTGCCGTACCAGTATAAGCTTTTATTGTTTTAGCGCCAGTAGAATTAATATTTAAAGTTGGTGCAGTAGCAGTATTTGCATTAGTAAACTTAACAGTGATCGTTGCACCTGTATATAATGCCCAACCAGTAACAGAAGGTGTGATAGTAGCAGTTTTTGCTGTTGTATTACCACTAGTAGTTGATATTGCAAACTGACTAGCTAACTTTTTGGTTGCATCATTAATAGCCGCTGTCTGAGCATCTGAAGCTTTACCATCCGCATAACTTTGTGTTGCGAAATTACTATCATTTGTAAGATCAGAAGTTTTAGTTGGAATAGACGCCTGAGTTGCATATGTTTCAGAAACAGATGTGGTTATCTCATTTGCTTTTTGGTTAATCGCAGAGTTCATCTGAGCAGTCGTAGAATAGTTTGACATATCGTTCTTAGTTTGATATGTATTACTAACTGTTGTTTTAAACCCATCAAGATCGTTCTCAGTGGTAGTCATTCGATGCATGATGTCACCGGTTTTAGTAGTTCCATCTGCATTCGTGCCAAGAGTTTGTATAAGCTGAGATAATTTCGTGCTATTTCCAGTAGCTGTTTGAGAAACACTATTTACTGTATTGCTAAGAGTTGTAACGGTTGATTCGTCCGCTTTACTGTTTACAGTTTCTGTTAGTGTTGTAAAAGTAGAACTATGCTCGTCTACTGTGTCTTTAACATCTTTAAATGTTGTAGATTGGAAGGTTGTAAACTCAGAAGCCGGCAATGCTTCTTGAGCTTTCTTCATTGCTTCTGTTGTGGCTTGATCATAAACCACATCAGACCACTGATAAGCGCCGTCTCCCTTTTGCTGCTGATAGCAATAATAATAATAGGGATAGCTAGAATTATACACTGGAACAACAAGATTCCATTTATTATAAGAGTCGCTTCCACTAGCGCTACTATTAGTAATCTGAGCCGTTGGCTTGGTTGGTGCAGTTGTATTGGCTTTGGTAAACCATAACTGAACACTAGATTTAATATTTGCATTCGCTGTATTTTGAGCAGTGACTGCTTTTCCATCTGCTGTAGCAGCATCAGCGACTCCTGTTCTAGCTCTTTCTTCTGATTCAGTTGTTGCTTGATCATAAATTACAGCAGACCAATCAAAAGTATTATCAACAAATTTGTATTGCCAACAATAGTAATAATAAGGATATGCTGCTGAATAAGTAGGCACAACCGTTCGCCACCCATTACCAGATGTTGAAGTAGAAGTTATTTCTGAAGTTGGCTTACTGGGAGCTGTTGTATTAGCTTTAGTAAACCATAGCTGAATTGACGATTTAACAGTTTTGTTTACAACACCACTAAGTGACGTATGGTTCTGCCTAATGGTTTCAAGCCCTTCATCGGTCTCATTAATCCAAGTAGTTGTCTCAGATTGAAACGTTTGTAGATCTGAAATATCAGAAAGGGCAGCCGTAACATCACTATCTTTAATCAGAATCCATTTATATGAACTAGTGACGTTATCGTATGCAAATCTATAACAGTATCCATCTTCGTCTGCTGCTGAATTTACAACATAATAAATATCACCAACATGAGAAGCCATCTGAGCAGAAGTCCAGTCAGAAGCCGGATAATTTAATAAAGTAGGAACAACAGTACCAGTAAAAGTTTCAATCGCACCGTCTATTCTTTGATTAAGATTGGTTTCAAGACCGTCAATATATGCTTGATCGTATAACGCTACTTGAGTTCCATCTTTATAATAAGCTTTGCTCGAATTTACAGTTGTATCGTTTGTCGCCGTAAAGGTCCCATTTTGATACTCATACCAACCTTCTGTTTTTGGATTCTTACCAGAGTATCCAGTAGAATTTTTACTAACGAGTTCATATCCACCAAGAACTGGCTGACCGTTTAATTTTTCAACGATCAAATTATTAGCTCTTAAATTAGCGACATTAATATCATTTGCATCAATCGTGCCAGCTGTTAATTTATTTGCTGAAACACCAAGTATTTGAGCATCGGTAATAGCAGCGTCTTTAATTACACCATTAGTAATCCATGCATTGTTAACATTAGCAAGATTGATCTGAGCGTAATTAGCAGATAAGCCATTAACATTTGCATATCCAATCTTGGCGTTATCGATCTCACCATTTGTAATATGGGCGTATTTAGTGGTAAGATTTTCAACATTAGCTTCTCTTATACTTGCATTATCAATGTAACCATCAGTAATATGAGCATATTTAGTTGTTAAGTTTTCAACATCCGCCTCTTTGATATCGGCATTATCGATATAACCATTTGTGATATGAGCATAATTAGCATTTAAACCGTTAACATCTGCGTGCCCAATTTTAGCATTATCAATAACGCCACTGGTAACGTGAGCATAATTAGCATTTAATCCATTAACATCGGCATAGCCAATTGTAGCATTTGTTATAACACCATTCTCAATAGCTGCGTAATGAGTACTTAAGTTATTTACATTAGCTTGATCAATTGTAGCAGTAGTAATAACGCCATTTGTGATAGAAGCATAATGAGTACTTAAATTATTTACATTAGCTTGATCGATCGTGGCATTATCAATTGCGCCGTTTGTTATATGAGCATATTTTGTAGTAAGATTATCGACATCTGCTTCTCTAATTTTAGCATTATCGATATGACCATTTGTAATATGTGCATAATTAGTGCTTAAATTATTAACATCGGCATCATCAATTGTAGCATTGGTAATAACACCGTTTGTAATAGCTGCGTAATGAGCATTTAAATCGTCTACATCAGCATAACTAATTGTAGCATTAGTTATAACGCCGTTTTCAATTGCTGCGTAATGAGCATTTAAATCGTCTACATCGGCATAACTAATTGTAGCGTTGTCGATAACGCCGTCTGTTATATGAGCATAGTGAGCTTCTAAATTTTGAACATCTGCATAATCAATTTCAGCATTATCAATTACACCATTTGTTATGTGTGCATAATTAGCATTTAATCCATTAACGTCAGCATAACCAATTGTAGCATTATCGATTACACCATTTGTAATATGAGCATATCCAGCTTCTAACGTTTCAGTGTCGACATATGTAGATTCAATAGTACCAATTCTAGCTGATTGTGCTGTGAGTTCACCATTAATGGTAACATTATCCGCTTCTAAATCTTCTATGCTAGCTTCATGTGCTGTTAGAGTGCCATTAATGGTGGCGTCTGCTGCTTCTAACGAATCAATACTAGCTTCATGTGCTGTTAGAGTGCCATTAATGGTGGCGTTGTCCGCTTCCAGATCTCCAATTCTTGCAGTAGCGGCAGATAAATCTGTAATACTAGCATACGTTGCATCTAAATTATCAGCATGTAAATAAGCAAGAGCTTGACTAGTAAATTCGCCAGTCGTTGGATCAAATCTAGCATAGTTAGCTAATTCAGTAAAAAACTGAATTCCTTCTGCTGTAAATTCGGCTGCTGGTTCCCCATCTGCATAAATATAAGTTCCTTCCCCGCCATAAACGGCTAAGACGTCTTTCCCATCTCGAACGTATACACCATCAGCTTTAATAAGAACATTAAAGTTATTGTCGTCGTTTTCGATCATTCCAATAACTAGACCTTCGTCTTCCTCACTAAGATCCATATAGTTTTTTGCTGTTCTTGCAGAAGCTGGACTTGTAATATTAGCTAATACAATCGCTTGATGGTTTTCGATGGTAACTAATACCCTATCTCCTTCTAAAACCTCTGTGCCTTCAACGATAGGAGTTTTAAGATCGTCTTCGGAACCATCTAAATGAACATAGGCTATTTTACTATCGTCAAGTTCATCATACTCAACACTTACGATTGTTCCATAATACATTGAAACTTTCTTTTCCGGTTTGGTGTTGATCGATTGCACAAATTCTTTAATTAACGTATCTCTCATATTCATTAATTAACCACCGTCCCATCCCATAATTCCGTAGTATAAGTAGCAGTAGCGTCGACCATGCAACCAGTACCACATTTAATAGATTGAGATGTGATTCTAGCTCTGATGTTTGTCAAACCAGCTCTTGTATAATTAAGTCGAACACAGGTTCCAAGCCTTACTTTTGGAACAAATCCATGAGTAAAGGTAACCGTATGCTCTAATGTTGATAGATCTTTTAACGTTTGTATTGCATACTCGTCAAATTCTTCTTTAGTTGGGTTTCCCGGAAAATTAGGCTTTGTTTCTCTTTTAACTACTCTTCTTCCTCTTCTTTGAATAGATACCTCACTATTTGGGTCGTTGTTTTCGACAACCGCATAATAATAATCGTTCGTGTCTGACGTGAACAACATCTCTAAAACATTAGGTATTCCATAAAGATCTCTTTTGTCTTTGATACTAGGACCAAGAAGCGAACTATTATTATCGGAAAAAGTATACATTGGCTGCATAGTTTTAAGATCTTTTATTTTATCAAAATATATACTACAATCATCTTCCAAAGCGAATTGATACCCCGCATTTGATATAAGATCTGTAGTATAAGAAAGCCACGTGTCATCTGTATCAGATACAAAATCTTGGGTCAATACATGGTCTAGTCCATCGTATCCAGACACTCTTCCCAATGGAGCTCTACAATTTTCTCTAACTATATCAAAAGCAGCGTTCAACGTTTTTATCCCCTTAAAAACAGTATAGCCCAACGGCGGAGGTACATCTTTCAACTCCAACAAAGGAGTATAGCAATCAATTGAAATATCCGAAGTTTTTCCATCGTAATTAAATTCGGGGGTTTGTGTTAAAAAAGTTCCTAAGCAAAAACGTTCTTTAATCCTATTTTGACGAGTTACTAAATAAACCCGAACATAACATTCTCCCAAATCTTCTGTACAATTCAAAGAAGCACTGCCAAGAGTTTCTTGTGAGGAATCTCTTGTAACAGTGCAACTCGTAATTGTTCGTATAGGTTCGGTTTCTCTCCAGGTGTTCGGATTCACTTTGTAAAATTCATAAGTCTGTTCCATAGACTTAGTCCAATCAGGCATAAAAGTTCCTCCTTCACCTTATTCTTCATTATCCGGATCGTATTCTGGAGGTCCTTCGACTCTTGTAACACTAATGCTTACAGGAATCGCAGGTTCGTTATGTGTTTGAGACCAATTAACTTGAACATTAGCCCAATAGCCTGTCCCAGAAGGCTCTCTAACATAGCAATCGCCCATAAAATTCGAAAGCCTTCTTAATTTAAATAATGTGTCTTTGTCTTGTTTATCAATGTCCGTGGACCAAGAAGCTGTTTGCCCTTTCTGAGTTCCATAATACGAAACCGGATGTTCTCTGCCAATATATTCGACCAACGATACATCTTGCTTAAAATCCTCGGAAGTATCGATATTCCAAGGAAGAACAAGCAACCCTTGCTGTTGCGATGGAACGATCATAGCGTCGTCTAGCAACAAATCCTGATCGGCGAACGATTGTGCCGCTAAGGTAATATCATTAAGTCTATAGTTTACCCAAGTTTCATTCCACTGAATTACTAAGGAATGAACACCCATTTCCTCATCTAGATAATCAATGTAATTGGCCTTCGCAGTATTAATCTTTCTCGCAACTATTCTATATCTAGCATAGTCTAATGCCGGATGAGGATCTGTAATACTTGTCCATCCATTATTTGGAATATTTGGACGAAGTAAGGTAAAACTGCCATCCGTTTCGATTCGATACACATCTAAAACAACATTATCAGATAAATATTCTGTATTTACATCGTCTATCGTAATGCCTTCTTCTATATCTCCACTGCCATCATCTTCTATGTCATCATAGCAATACGGAAGTATATACGCCATGTAATTATCCGGGTCTGGGGTAATAACAGCCAAAGGGAAAAAGTTAACAGAATCGCCTAAAGACACAGAAACTGTTTTCAAAGGAGCGATTGCTGATAACCCAGACTCCATATATGCTTCTAACTCAAAAGTATATTGCTCTCCAGACATTAAAGAAACATCTGTTGGATATAGAATTAATGTTTTTGTGTTTGAATCTTTGCTATCCGTGTCAACATCAAAATATTTTTGATAAATAATCTCATGCGAACCTACGGTGATTGGTTCTCCATACGCATTATACGTTTCGTATTCTTCCCCGGCATTAATTATTTTTAAATTGTAGCTAATAACTTTTTGAGACGCCGGCGTTGAACCCATGGTTACTGCAATTGGATATGATGTTATTTCATTAACCGGCTCCACGTCATAAATTGGATCTATGTCAGAGGGATTTTCTGGATCAATCGACCAACCGGTTCTTAAAGCAATCTGTGCTTCTGGGTTTGAATACACAGATATAGATCTAAGTTCAGACCAATCTCCGTATCCTTCGTTTCCATATTTATAAGCAATACGTAATCCAAGTTGAGTACTTGGTTTTATGTGACTTTTAATATGATCAAAATCAATAGTAAGCACATTACCGCTTATAGAATAAGCATCAGAATCTTGAGCTAAATGCATGCCACGAGTTCTATTTATAAATATAGTAACATACGTATATGCCGTATTTATAATCGGACTATTTTGTAACTCAACAGATACCGTTGATGTGGCAGATTGTATCGATGGAGTAACTATATCGAAATTTTCAACCGCATCTTTTAATTCTTCAGTATAAACACCTTTAGTACGTACTTTCCAACGAATAGTATCGCCATCCATAACCGTGTAATTTCCAATAGTAGTTAAAGACAAAGGATAAAATACTGTTTTATTATCATTAGTTTCATCCAAATCATCAAGCCACGGATTCGGAACGTCAATGTACTGAGCAGTTAATAAATCATCATCGGTAACGTTAAGGTTTGCATAAAGTGCAATTTGTGCATTAACCTGATTTGATCCATCTTGTGTATTATGAACCCAATATAAATTAACTTCTTCCCCAAGCCTTGCGGATGTTTTACTCGAATATGTCGATGGCGGCCCTGGGGATTTTCCAAGAATCTGTTTGTAAATGTCGCTCCAAGGAGAATTTCCAAAGCTTCCACTTTTAGCTCTTATCCTAAACCAATAAACGTTTCCTGGTTCAAGATTATTAACAACATGTCTTACTCTGTGCGACATACTCGTTCTATCTTCTTCATCCCACGTTTGTGCCTCTGACATTCCAGAGGTCGTTATTAACTCGGTAGTATCTAAATAGTCTTTTCTTGTAGCCCATTGCACTTCATAGCCTTCTACATAGCCTAGAACGTCAAACCACAGTCTTACAGCTTTTGAATTCTCTGTTGTTACAGAAAAGCTAGTTGGTTTTGCCGCAGCCGCATAAACGTTCGCCGACCAATCTGATTGTTCACTATTATATCCAAGATGCGAATTATTGTTTATAGCGGTATATCGGTAATAAAATCCAGGTTCTATTGCCACTGTCCAAGCAGCCTTTTGTGTTGAACCGTTGTACCACAAATACGAATCGTTACGATAGTTCGTTTGAACTTCAGATCCATCAAAATTGCTATAAAATTGAAACAGACTTATAACTAATCTATCCGTTCCTTTTTGTAATTCCGCAGGGGTTATCTGCGAGGATATGGTAAGATTATTTCCAACTAGAGTATGAGAAAGTGTTGGTTTAGCAGGAACATAATCAGAAGCGGCCGATATGTAAATGGTCTTTACATTTTTGTCGCTAACCGTTGGAGGTTTCTTACCTTTTTTTTCGTAAATAACTTTTACTTTTAGAGTTACAGAGCTAGCATTCGATGGGACTGAATAAGTCGCAGTACCAACATTCCAGCTAGTAACCGACGTGTATGGCGGTGTATAAGGGTTTTTGACTCCTGGAACTTTATAAGACCAATAAAGACGATACTCTTTAAAATTGTATGCCTCTTTTGTTTTCTTTTTATGTTTATAAGTTACATGAACAAATTTTTGAGCAATTGTATTCCAAGTCGCCCAAACAGTTGTTCGTGCCGGTTCTTCAAGTCTTAAACTTAAATTACTTATATCATGATTTGCCATCTATCACGCCCTCCCTTCTACAACAGCAGCATGAGCGAGCATGCCAATAGCAGTCGCAATGTTCGAACCGTCGTCGTACGTAATGCCATTTAAGTTATATACATTAGCTGGCTGCTGGTTATTAAGATTATTTGCAAGATTGTTAATCGCCGAAAGAACAGGATCGGTCCTATTTTGACGAGCATTCATGGATGCCGCAATCTGATTTGCATTAAGTGATCCAACCGATAAAGTTCTTCCGTTGAGCATTCCGTTAATGGTGTTTGCTCCTGCTTCGACATTGCTTAAGTCAAGCACAGGTCTGATTGTAGGCGTGGAGTCAATTCCATCGGTCAACGACGAAGACATCTGAGCAAGTGCTCGTTTAGCACCTGAGTTAACAGATCTACCCATTGAAGCACCAGCGTCAAACAAATCAGAGGATTTGGAATCAAATCCATTAAGAAGACCTTGAATCGAGTATAATGCGTTCTTAAACATTACTCGTGACGGAGATTGAATCTTTTGACCGGCTCTATATCCCTGATCAACTTTTTCGCCAAGTTTATAGCCTTTTCGATACATATCATCCATCTTTGATTCAAGACCGTTAAGTATACCATTCGCAGAATCAATTGCGGATGATCTAAATTTACTATAAACAGAGCTAGAACCAGCACCAGAAGCTGCGGATTTCATTACATTCGTTACAGTAGACTTAATAGACGATTGCTTTTTATAGAAGGATTTACCCCAAGTATCAGCCGCTCCCTCTGCGCTAGATTTCATAGTAGCGTTCGAAGAAGTGTTGTCTACTTTAACTTCGTTTTTAACTTTTGTCTTTTTAACTACTGTTTCTTCTTTTCCAGTATCTTTTCCAACGTCTTTGGTTATCTGATCTGCTTGGTCTTTAGCCTCTTGTGCTTTCTTCGGAATAGCATCGAAATTGGCATTATCCTCAACAGATTTTGTCATCTGCTTAGTGAGGGTTGCCATGTTTTCGCTACCAAGTTTGGATTCTAACTCTTTATATCCCTCAGAACCTTTATTACCCAAAACAGAAGTCAAATCGATTCCACTATCAAAAGCATTTGTGAAATTAATACCATCAAGTCGTGCGGAATCAAGAGCGCCACTTTCGTCCATGAATCCCTTTAAGCCATTGGCTATAAAATCCATGCCACCTTGGCCGGACCAAGTGTCAGAAGCCCCCTTAATAAAGGACATTACTCCAGAACTACCAGCGTCATAATTCTCTTGATCAGTTTCCTCTTTCGATTTGCCGGTTACAGTTCCTGGAATAAGACCATTTCCAGGAATTAAAGAATCGACACCTGGAGTTGGAGCGGCAGTATCTTCAGATGGCGGAGTTAGAGACTCTTGCCAGTTCTTCATGCTTTCCTTGTTCTTTTCGGTCTCTTTGTCGATATCTTCGGAGGCATCCAACTTAGCGATCATGTCGTCACGATATTGATCTGCTTTATTTTTCCAATCGTCGGCCCATGTCCAATTAGTTCCGAATAAACTATTTACACTATCTTGTATCCATCTTAGTAGTTCCGTTACAATTTCAGCCGCAAGAACGATTAAACCAGAAATAATAGCCCTAACGCCCGTAGCAATATCTCCGCTATGTGCCATTAAAGCTCGGCCAAGAGCAATCATACCTTTACCAAGCATGCCAACAAGCATGTCTATTGCTCCTGGAAGTATAGTATCAATGACACCTAATAAAGTAAATATGCCAGCAACTAGCAACAATTTGCTCTTAGGAAGAAATTCCAACAACGCTTTCGAACCGCCGGTAAATAAAGACGAGAAAAGAGTATACGCGGCTTTAGAAAATAACACTTTCTTAGCAATAATGGCCCCTAATACAATTCCAATTACAGCAGTAACTCCAGCGGCAATAGTAGCGGCATTATCTCTAAGTTTCTCGCTAAATGCTATAAATCCTGTAATAAACGAGTCTAATGCCGGTCCAAGAGCTCCAATTGCAGCTACTACTAAATATAAACCGACACCAAAACCGGCCATCACAACGCCCAAACCAATTAATGCGATACCAAGACTTGCTAATCCGGGAGCTATCATGCTTCCAAGCAAACCAAATGCAAGTAATGCCACCATTAATATTCCAAGAGCGATTCCAACAGCTTTTAACTTATCAGTATCTACATCGCCTAATAATTTTAGAGATCCACATAAAACACCCATAGCGATAGCCATGATTAAAATGTTTCCTGCGGCACCTTTACCAAAATATTTGCCAGCCGCCATAAGAACTGTCATTCCAGCAGATAGCATAAGCAATGCAAGTCCAACCGCCATAATTCTATCGGCAGGAATTAAAGATAATAGAGCTAACGGAATAACTAATAAATTAATAGCGACCGCCAATAATATCATCGTTCCGGCTAAACCGATCAAACTTGTTCCATCTTTTCCGATCTGCTTAAGAATCGCCAAGGATCCTAATAAAATAGCAAATATACCTACTAAGCCAAGTAACTGTTTACCAGTTTTTACAAGGCTTGTTGGAACGTTTTTCATTGCTTCTACTAAAATATAAACGGCGGCTGCTATGCCAACAATGGTGGCAGCAAGCCCCATAGAAGCGTCAAACTTATTATTTTGTATGACGGCCAAACTAACGAACAAGGCTACCAAAAATCCTACTAATACACCAACCGCGGCAGCCATAGCTTTAACGTCGAACTTATCGTCAGTAAGCACGTTATAAATCTTTATGAAAGCACCGATTAGTAAGAATACACCAGCGGCTACAGCAGCTACAGTTGCTCCTACAGATATAAGCTTCATAGCTTTCTTTAAAGATCTAGTAAATGTTTCAGTAAGACTTGTAATTGCCTGCTCTAATGGGTTTCCATCAATATCTTCCGTTTTAGAATCAAATAGCTTCGCAAGAGCAGTTATTACTAATCTGACACCAAATAATACAAAGAATAAAGAAACAGCAACGTCTGACACTTTTCGTGGATCTAACTGTGTTAAGGCAATTATACACAGTGTAATAATCCCAATTCCTTTTGCAATAGTCTCAAACGCCCCAGCGTTAGCCTGTCTAGCAGAAGCATTTAAAGACTTGCTAAAAGATAATAAAAACTTCCCAATTGGATTTTCTTTTCCTAATCCAAAAGACCTAAACGTAGTACCTAAAGAAGAAATAAGACGTCCAATCGAGAATAAAATATACAAAGTTGTAAGCCAAGACAAAACGCCTATGAACTTTCCATCAATTAAGGACGATAACCCTTCTTTTACTTTACTAGCAAACGTCGTTAACCCTTTTTTAATAGTTTCGCCAGCTTCGGCTAACAAACCACCATCTTTTGAAGCCTCTTTAGCTTCTTTTCCAAATCCAGGAAGCTTAAGTTTATCTCCAAAGAATTCTTTAATCTTTCCGCCAATTCCTCCAAGTCCGTCTCCGATAGAACCAACAGCGTCTTTAAGGAATTTAGTTTTGTCTACTGTACCATCTAATAAGCCATTTATTGTAGACAGTACTTTAGACGAATCTGGCAATTTGCTTCCAATCCATTTAAAGAATTCTTGTATTTTGTCAAATCCACCTTTGCCTAAGTTAATAATTGTGTCACTGAAATTTGAAAAGAATTCTTTAAGATTAGTTATAATCTTCTGAACGCTTTCTAATTTAAGTAACTCCTGTACGAATTTACGTATTTTAGTTACTCCGGAAGATATGTGATCAATTATCGAAGCAACAGCGCCAGAAAGAATATCAGAAATGTACTTAATGCCTTCCGAACTAGATACGTAGTCGATAAAATTAGCTAAGCCTTCTAAAACGGCAATAACCCCTTTGTAAGCATAAGACCCAATAGTTTTAAAGAAGTCCTTAATAACTGAAACTCCTTTGCCTACAGAGCCCATGGATGCTATCTGCTGAACTAGATTAACAACAAAAGGAACTATATTACCGATCACGGTCAGTATTCCTATTAAAATTTTATAAATCACTCTAACAACTGCAGAAAATGCTTTGCTTGAAAGCACCATGTTGATCAATTGCAATCCATATACCATTAATCTAGCAAGTAATTTAATGATTATTCCAATGCCAACTTTTATAGCATCTATAATATGTAAAGCATCTATTGCTTCGATAAGAGTCAATATTACATTAACTACCGCCGATACAGCATTATCAAAAATCTTACTTGATTTTATCCAATCGTGCAAAGCAGTAATTGATTCGCCAACTGACGACGTTGCTCCTAAAATCGAATCTCCAAATCTAAGTAAGGATTTAAAAACCGTGACAAATCCTTTTCCAACCGCAACCGCTGCCATTTTGACGATGTCTAATAACGAAAAAAGTCCTCTAAACGTATTTCTAAAGCCTTTAATTGTAGCATCGCTCAACTTAAAGCTTTTGGTCATCTCATTAATTCGTTTTATAATGTCGTAGACCTGTTTGGCCGTGGCCTTAGGGAAGATTTCATCATAGGCTTTGCGAATTGTCTTAGTTACTCGTGTTATCTGTTTGAAGACATTGAGAAAAGAGTCTATAATTAACTCTCGGCCAGTCATGGCTTGTTCTTTTTGGAGCTGCGAATAAGCACTGTTTGTATCTTTAAGACTCTTTCTAAGATTCTTTAAAGATCTAACCTGATCTGCAGTATAATCGCCTTTTCCAGCCTTTTTAGCAGTATTCAAACCGTCAATATACTTATTAACCTGATCAAATAAATCTCTATCAAACCAACCCTTTTTCAAAGATTTCTCGAAGTCGCCTTTTTTCTTAATCATTGAATCTATGTCAATGTTATTCTCTTTAGCAACCTTCTTAACGACCTTCATATAGGTCTCTAAATCTTTCTGACTTTGGGTTGATGCAAATGCATTCCAATCTTCCTTAGTTATCTTTCCGGTTTCTTTATGTAAACCAGCATAAGCGCTTCCAGCTTCTTTAAGTCCGCCAGCAATTCCTTTAAGCATACTAACTTGTTCTTTAGTATAAACATCTTTGCCGGCTTTCTTAGAAGCTTCCATCCCGTTAATATATTTATTTACATCGTCGAATATTTCTTGAGTAAACCAGCCTTCTCTTAAAGAAGCTTTGAACGTTTTGTTATTCTTTATCATGCTCTCGACATCGACGTTATGTTCTTTAGCTACCTTTTTAACAATTTCGATATACTCGTTTAAGCTGTCTTTCTTTTGACCAGATGCAAATAAATCCCAATCGGCTTCTGTAATATTTTTAGAGCCAAACTGGTTCATAACTTTATCTAAAAAGTCAACTCGTTTATTTGCACTGGCATCCATTATACCGCTAATATAGTTGTTAATTCCTGTAAATAAATCACCAGCCTGTTCGTAGTCACCAACAATCTTTTCCCAAGTTGCTGACCATCCAGACTGCATAGCTTCTCCTAAAGTGTCAAACATCTTACTGAGAGTAAATACTTTAGTAGCTGCTTCCTGTGCTTTCTTACCAATTTCAGTTGATGTATCGGAATATCGATTCAACGTTTCGATCAAAACGTCATTGGTTAACCATTTGTCTTTAAGTTTGTCTGTAAACATAGCCGCTGCCGTCGAAGCGTCTTCGGCCTTTTTAGAACCTTCAGTAACAGACGAATACATTCCTTCTGATACTTTCTTAACGGTCCCCATTTCAACAGCGGTCTTAAGCAATTCATCTTTAAATTCAACAGTTGCCATGTTAGCGTTTTCAATAGATTTCCAGTCCATTCGCTGAACGTAACCCATTGACAACGCCTGAGCAAAGTTGTACATAGCTCTTGATGCAGCATTCGAATCTGCTCCAGCTGCAGCTGCCGCATTTGCAACACCCTGAATTGCCGCCGTAGCGGTGTCCAAATCAACACCGGCATTTGTGAATTTACCAATGTTGTTTGTCATATCAGCAAACGAATATATAGTTTTATCGGCATATACATTCAGGTCTTCGATTTTACGTTTTACTGTATCCAATGAAACAGCGGCCCCGTTTTTATCCTTAGCACTATTTAAAATGGTTTTGATAGAGTCCATCTTTTCTTCGTACTCAGACCAACCAGTTTTCATTGGGTCAACCGTAACAGCCGATACAAGCCGTTCGCCCATCATCTGAACTCTTGTTGTAATATTAGAAATCGCAGTAATCGCAGCGACCTCTAACGCCGAAAACCCACTTTTAGCCGTTTCCAAAGATGACACCAACGGAGCGGTTGTGAACCTTCCTATACTAGAAGAAAGATTCGATAAGCTTGAGGCTTGCCCTGTGAAGTCAAGGCTCTTTTTTAATTTGTCTAACGTTCCTAATGTCGTACCAACGCCTTGTTCAAACTGGGCATTGTCAAATTGCATTTGAACTATTCGCTGATCAACATTCATGCTACTGCTACTCATAATGATGTCACCTCTTTCCATACCATATCAGCAAGTTCGTCAAAAATTGGCCGCATTGCGGGATTGATATAATCTCTTCCTTTAATGTATCCACCTTGTTTTAATCCATGACCGTATTGAATTACTAATGCAATTGGGACGCCTTCGTGGAAATTCGTATTTAACCAACTTATAGTAATCGATTTAGAATCTTGTTTAATTTCATAACTCCAAGATTCAGACGTTAAACCGGTTCTTTTTGGAGTTGCCTCTCTCAAGGCATCTACTCCTTTTTGTGCATACTTTTCTAATACCTGATATTGTTTTTTTTCTTTTAACGCTTTTAAAAAATCAGATGTTTTTTTAAAGTCTCCCTTTGCAGTAAACTTAATCATTGACATCACCCTTTTGTGTTAAATTTCTTTTTACGAGCTTCGTTCAAAGCTCTATTTCTAGCCATGATTTCTGATTTGCTCATCTTCTTAGGCGGCTGATTCTTGAAATTGCAAACTTTGATCAAAGTCAACAATCTGTTCAAATGCCACTTTTCGCATTCAAATGGTATGTTAAGAGCAACCATCCAATAATAGATTAGTTCCGAGGTGACTTGCTCCCTGCTAGCTGGACCAGATTTAATATCCGGCACCGTGGTTGCAGTCATCGGATTGTCAATGTATTCATTTATTGCTTCTATCTGTTCGTTGGTTAAAGCTCTGTACACCATTGGATCGGTGTTTTGAGTCATGTTCATGCATCTGATATAATCGAGCGTTTCTTCTAGTGTTTTTCTTTCTTTAGTTAAAAATGGCTTGTGCCACTTTGACTCCCATTTTGACATGGAGACAAGAGAATGCTCCAAACGTAGTGTGTGAGTTTTAACTGGGATAAACATCTGAAGCTCATCGTCAAACAAATCTTTTTGTGATACAGTTATAGGCAGCATTCTCTCACCTCCTACTTATTATCTATTTGGTCGGCTGAGGGATCGCACTCTCGTCAACCAGACCAGCAGGCATAATGCCCTTAATAAAAGCTTCTGCTGATTTTTCATTAGTTGCTAATTCCATAAATAATTCAGAGTAAG
>Ga0326512_10000603_pt1 | contig 31328 bp, 41 predicted proteins | sample 1_2617_0518_D_FD_203652 | JGI IMG/M metagenome (GOLD analysis project Ga0326512, IMG submission 203652) | Bovine rumen microbial communities from UC Davis, California, United States - 1_2617_0518 | ecosystem: Host-associated > Mammals > Digestive system > Stomach > Rumen | place: USA...
ATCTTCCCCATCTTTTTTCTCCTTCAGATGAATCTCAATGCACGGCTCCTCCGAGTCCGTCACGATGTTCTGTCCGACCGTCTCCGGTGCGATCCATGCCACCTCGTAATCATCAAGGCAATCAAGGATCGGCGATTCTGCCTCGATAATCGCATCATTTCCCAGACCGATGGTAATCGCGATTTTGTCATGTCTGCCGGGATGACGGTTTATAACCTGTTTCAATTCGCTGAACTGCATCCTTCTCCCTCCGGCTCCGGCATCGTCTCCAATGCTCCCTTGTATTCTCTTGCGCGTTCTTCGTTGTCGAAGCTTCCGCAGTATCGTCTGTTGCTTTCCTTGTCTCCCTTGTTCGGATCAAGCAGGCGGTACACTCTGTACCGTCCGCCCTCGCTTGTGATTCTGTAAATCATTTTCTTACCCATCGGATTCCAAACTCCTCCCCCGTGATCTCTGATACCAGTCCCACGTAATCATCCCAGTTAACGTAGTCACTCAGCAACGATTCCGACTTGACATTGTATCGGTTCTCGAACTGCTTCAGACGCTTCTTGCCAAAGCCGAACTCGTCATGGAGCACCAGAATCGCCACGCAGACCGTCATGGCTACGAACTGTTGCTTAAACTCCATGGATGACTTGTCCAGCTCCTTCTGTGTCAGGCGGAGTGATATGCCGTGATTCATCCGCCAGCGCAGCTCCTTCTCAAACGCGTCCAGACCTTCCTTCTTGATCTGCCGGAAGGCGTAGTCCATGCCCTGCAGACGTGCTGTGTTCATTTCATCTACTTTGCTCATTTCCCACTGCTCCCGAAGCCGTTGCTTCCGCGCTCTGTCTCCTCCAGCTCGTCCACCAGTTCGAGTTCCGGCGTGAGGATCGGCATGATCACTAACTGAATGATCTTGTCACCGCGCTGGAAGACGTACGGAGCATTTCCGTGATTGTAGAGCTTTGCTACGACACTCCCCGTGTAACCGCAATCCAGCACCCCTTCGCCCGTGATATTGTGATGCACGTTTAACCCAGATTTGCTTTTGAGCATCCCGACATATCCCGCAGGAATCTCCACATGGACGCCCGTATCGATCACAATCGAGCTGTGCGGGTGCAGTACCTCCCGCGTCGGTGTTCTGAGATCGAATCCCGCATCGAGTGCATGAGCGCGTTCCGGCATGTATGCGCCCTGATCTAACTTAACCTTCATTTCCGTCAATTCCCCCTTTCATGCCACTTTGCAGATCATCCTCATAATCCCGTGCGCCGTCTCTTCGATAAAGACCTGCGCGCGCTCGGACTGATACTTGTCGCCGATCTGCTGCAGATCTTTGGCGAAACGCTGCCATGTGGTGTCACTGCGGTCGTCTGCGTCAAAATATTTCGTGATCAGCTCCGCCAAATCGATCGCCAGGCACGCGGACGGGTCGCCGGTTTTGGCGGACTGCCATAATGTGTTAATTATTTGATAGTACTGTTTCAGTTCTTCAGTCATGTCAGATCCTCCAGATATCCCAGAAGGATGTCCCGCGCTTCTTCCCATCCTCTCGCAACGACGGCAAGATAACCTAATTCATTCAACGCCTTAATCCATCGCTTTTGCGATTCCGCAATTCGTCCGGTTTTTGTCTTCATCTCGATGAATAAACCGTGATAACCCTTTGCCGGTATCGGCAGCATCAAATCAGGAACTCCACTCTTAGCACCGAGCTGCCTGTTACGAATCACCCATTTCTGTCCTCCGACTGTCTCGTTCGGAATATGGAACAGGAACTGCATTCGAGGGTCCGTTCTGCACCACTGTATTAATTGTTTCTGTTCAGATGTTTCTGTCATTTTTTTCTCGCGCCAAATCAATCTGTTAATCCGGGTCACTCACGCGGGGAAGCTCAATCCCCGCAGGGAGTAACACGTATTAACTGATGGGTGTTTCGGGTTACTGTTTTACCTATATAAGGTTTTTTCACCCGTCACCCGCTCCCATTTGCAAGTTCTACCAGCTTCTTTTCGTTCGTACTTTTCGCCCATGTAGACGATCACATCCTCATTCCTCCTGTGTACCAGTTTTTTATCATTGACTGTCGCAACCTCGAAATCAGTCTCTGGCGTAAACTTTTTCTTTGCGTTCCCTTCTTTGATGCCGATCTGCTCCAATGTCACTGCTGTATCGCCGGATATCGAAACACATTCAAGCATTTCACCCACAACACTAAACCAATCGCTCTTTTCTTTCTGGCCGTCACCGATCCCGCGCCCGGAAGCACCTGAATCGCTGTAATTCGCGACTGCCAGGAAATTCTGATCATCCGGTACGTGCACGGGATAGTCAAACCAGATCCGCCGCGTCTGCATCGGTGCGAACTCTCGCAGTGTTCCATTCAGCTCCCACCCCGTCAGAATCTCAGCGGAATCCGGATGCTGTGCTTTGTACTTGTTCGTCAGCCCATCAACATTCAGCTCCCGAAGGTCAAGAATGGCGTCCGGATCTCTCGCGAATACTCCGGATCCTGATGAGCGGTCTGCAGCATTCGCATACTTCCCGCCGGCTCCTTTGCTGTGATGGTGACAATAAATAACAGATACGCTCATCTCCGTCGCGACCTGGTCAAAGTAAGAACAGAACACACTCATCTCGGTCGCATTGTTCTCGTCGCCGGTGATGACCTTATAGATCGGATCAATGATGACAGCCAGATATCCGCGATTCTTGAATCTGTTGATCAGGATCGGCGCCAGTCTGTTCATTGGTGCGGCGCGTCCTCTTAAGTTCCAGATGTCAACGTTCTCAAGATGCTTCGGCTTCAAATGCCTTTTATCGTAGATCGTTTTAAATCGGTCGAAACAGGATGCGGAATCAAGCTCAAGATTCACATAACAGACACGACCTTGTTTGCAGTCCATGCCAAGCCAGTCAACACCTTCAGCGATGGAGATCGCCAGATTAATCAAAAGGAAAGACTTCCCTGCTTTACTCGGTCCGGCTAAAAGCATTTTATGACCTACTCTCAGAACTCCAGGGATCAGCTCATCTTTCAGCGGAGGCATGTTATCCCAGACATCTGCCAGGCATGTATCCGGAGGCAGATCATCTGCCTGATTCTGACGCCATTCAATCCATGCGTCATAGGATTCTGCTCCGATATTCCGCTCAACGATGTACTGCCACTTGTCACCACGTTTGACGCCCGGAAGCCGGCTGAACCTGCTTTCGTTCTTGTCCTGTTCGTCTGGCGTCAGACCTGACTTCTTACAGAACTCATACAGCTCGCGGACCCTTTGCCGATATTGCTGTGCGTTTTCCGCATCGACCTTTACGATCGCATGAAGGCTCTTTCCGCCTGAATGGATCAGGAACGTGATCGGAAGATTCATTGCCTTAAACATGGCGTACTGTTTCTCGATACTGTCGGTGTCCGATTCGATCAGGCAATGCTTCCATCTGGTCACATTGTTATTGTTTTCACCCTTACCATCGAGCGGATTGAATCGGACATAAGCACCGGCGTATGGATCTGTTGTTCCGAGTGCTTTTTCGATCGAACCTTTGCGCAGTCCTTCGATAACGCTTCCGGCCGTCCGTCTCCATTGTGTCTGTGACGGCTTGTATGCTCCGTCTTTGTCCTGGTAAAAGTTGACACAGTATCCGACGAAATCATCATCCTGGAACAATGTCCGGAAGTACTCGATCATTTCGCCCTTCGGATCATAGTCCTTCGGGACTTGTGGGATCCGCTCCGTACTCACAAAAGCAGGATCGATGATGTTTTCTTCCAATAGCAGATTGTGGATGTCGTACTGTTCTTCCGTGCGTTTTGGTTCATAACCGTACTGCACTGCTATGTGGAATAGTGTTCCGCCTGTCACTTCATCGCGTCGAAATGATTTCCATTTGCTTTCACATTCGCCGTGTTTGTATTTGGAACCGCCACTGCTCCAGCGGTCCCATACATCACACGTAGCTCCCTCATGCTTCAATGCCATGCCGACTTTTAACCATTCGTCGTAGCTGCAATCGGGCGGAATAGCGTTCAATAGTTCATAATCAATCATGCAGCTTCCACCTCTTCCAACCAACCGCAGCTAATGCGGACATTTTCTTGCTTGCCTGCTCAAAACTCCAACCTACCGGATCATAACCGAACTGTTTAAGCACTCGTACCTGCTTAATTGTTGCAAGGTCTTTATCGGCTCTTGAGATCAGTCTGTCGAGGATCTGGCAGGCATACCCCTTCTGGATCCCTTCTGCATCAATGCCGAAATTCTTCAGCGCTTCAATCTGCTTCGCGGATGCTTCAGCCTCTTCCCATTTAAATGTCGGTTCGTAATCTGCAAGACCGATATCGTCCAGTATCAAGAATACTTCGAGCGGGTTGATCAGCTGCGCCTTCTTTCGTGATTGCCTTTCCAGTTCTTCCGCGAGTTTTGTCCTTCGTGCTTCTTCCGCATCAGATATAGCTCCAAACAGGTCTATTTCATCATCCTGCGATTCACGCACAACATGCGCGATATCCTCCGGAACATCCGAAACCAATGATGCCGGCCTGCACAGATTGTGCTTCATGCACAGCCACAGGAAGTCAAGAATCAAAAGATTCTCTTTTCCGGGATATAACCGTGTCCCGCGTCCTATCATCTGACAGTACAGTGATCTGATCTTTGTCGGTCTAAGTACAACTACACAGTCACAGGACGGACAATCCCATCCTTCAGTCAAGAGCATCGCATTGCAGAGCACCGCTCCCGGCCCGGCTTTGTCAAACCATTCGAGTGTTTCTTTCCGATCCGGACTGTTTCCGTTCACTTCTCTCGCGCCGGGAATCAATCTTGCAAGCTCCTGCGCTATACTGATGAGAGGACAAAACACAACCGTCTTTCTCGCGGATGCATAGATTGATATGGCTTCCGCAATCTGTGGCAAGTACGGTTCAAGCGCTGCCGCAATACTTCCAACTTCGAAATCGCCTAGCGATACTTTGACGCTCGTCAGATCGATATTCAGCGGAACCGTTCTCGCTGTGATTTCGCACAGGTATCCGTCTTTGATGGCCTGCTTTAATCCGTACTCGTAAGCGATACCGTCGAAATATTCTGCAAGGCTCCGCTTATCGCCCCGATCGGGAGTTGCTGTCACACCCAATACCTTTGCGTCCGGCAGCTGTTTCAGAAGCGCCTGATATGAGTCCGATATAGCGTGATGAGCTTCGTCAATGATCACCGTGTCGAACATTCCGGTATAATCGCGCCTGCTCATAGTCTGTATGGATCCGACCGTGACGCGTCTGATATCATTTTCAGATGCCTTGATTTTGCCAGGCATTTCGTCAAACATGCTGCGATACTTGTTTCGCGCCTGCTCGATCAGCTCTTCCCTGTGTGCAAGAATCAATGTCCTGCCTGGTTGATCATGCGCGACGGAATTAAATACAACAGTCTTACCGCAGCCGGTCGGAAGCACCAGCAGCTCCCGCTGCCACTCGTCCCAATGAGTGCGAATGGCGCGGACAGCTTCTTGCTGGTACGGTCTTAAGATCAAACCGGAATATCTCCTTCAGGAAGATCTAAGAATAAATCTTTGTCCTTATTTGCCCATGCTTCGTCATTGGCCGTTGTAGCAGGGACTTTTGAGGGCGGATAGAATGACTGCACCTGATTGTATTCGTTGCCGTTCGAACTCTCTTTCGTGGTGATTGCACAAACACCGGTCAGGCCGTCCATTTTTTCGAGATCAAGATTAACCTTTCCCTTTTCCGGAGCCATTCCGATGCATTCAACAAACTGTCTGATTGCAAACAGAGCTTTGCTGTAAATGTTCAGATTGTTCCTGACCTTTGCAGTCTTCAGTTCACCGTCTTTCATGAAGGGAATTTCAAGATGGCAGACAACCATCTGAGTATTGGGCGGGAGTTTTTCAGATGTGGAATACTGAATCTCATGAGATGCAACCGTGAAATGGTAATCTCCGTCCGGAATGACCTCAAAAATATTATCGTCGAGTGTCAGATTGTTAAGGTTGAACTGTTCAGACATTAATTGCTTTCCTCCCTCTTTGCGCATTCAATGCAAATTGATTTACCATATTTAATTTTTGTTGCTGCTGCGATTGCTTTCGCCGTCTTGCCCTGTGCTGGCTGAATCGGTTTCTTGCAGATTTCGCAGATTATAGCTTCATCCGTAGGCCGCTCATTTGAAACGCGTACCGCATCGACCATCTCTCCGAACGCAGAGATCTTTTTCACCTTCAATGTGATTTTGTGCCCGGACCAGTCTTCGATGTACGGCGTTCCCCATACTTTCGCGATTGCTTTGCAGTTGGTAGTGTTCAGGATCAGCGGCTTCACATCCTCGACAAAATACGCGACCGTGCATTCCTCTTTGCCATTGTTTGACGGGTTGAATACCATTTCTCTCTTTACTTCCTTAATGGTTACCGTCTTTTCTTCTCCTGGCTGGAACGCATACGATCCGAGATAGTCAGGATTATTCAATTTCTTCCAGTGTGTTTTTTCACTCATCACCTAACAGCTCCTTATCTTCATAGCCGGGCCAGATGCCTGACAGATTGCATTTGTGATAGATCGCCATAAGATTGCGGAATATTTCCATTCCTTCCTCGATAAATCCCCTGTCACAGAAGTACACGCGCACTGCATACGGCGGATTTTTTTCCTGTGCCACAAAAGCGAATTCATACTGCTCGAATGAATTACAGAAGACACCTTCCGTATACATCGCGGCCTGCAGCTTGTAACCGTAGTACCGGCATGATCTTTCAAAAGCACCATCCTCGCAGCTTGTTGTTGTCTTGTAATCAACGATGTACTTTTTGCCATTGAACTCTGTAAGGACATCCGGACGGCACTTGCATGGTTCTGCGGTTTCGCTGTCAATCCACTCGATCGGGACTTCATGAGTGCCGGTTTTCAGCAATCGTTCCGCTGTCTTGTTATTCATGATCGCCTCGTCCATGGCAATAATGCTTTCAAGATCCGAATTAGTGACCGGTATTTTGTCTTTTGCATTTTCCAGGAACTGCGCCCACGTTTCTTTGCCGGCTTTTGTTCTACGATCCACGTCAGGCGCGAGAGCGTAATCATTCCAGAAGTCTTTCGGTTCAAGAATGTACTTATGCGCTGCGATCCCGAACGTAAGCGCCGGTGTCGGTTCTTCCGGATGTGTGATCATGTAATGATAATGAGCAGGGCTTTTTCTGATTTCCCACAATGCAGATCTTCTGACTGCTTTAATTTCGTCGTAGTTCATTTTCATTCGTCTGCCTCTTTCGGGAGTTCCGGCATGTCGAGCACAATCTTGATCATCTCGACTTTTTCATAGTCGGGATACGTGCTCTTCAGTGTGCGCTCGATGATCTTTACTTTCTCATAGTCAGCTCTGAGAAAACGGTACTCTGCCAGATTGATCGTTATCATTGCTCCATTTCCGTCCATTACATGACCTCCGATTTGATCTTATAGATGTAGGCTGCGGATGCTCCAACCTGCTCCGCAATCTCACGGACAGACTTGCCGTCTTTCAGCATCGAGACGATGGCGATCTTCTTGTCGGAGTAATTCGTTTGAGCTTTCGCCGGTTCTGTGGTATCCTCAACCTGATTGATATTTTCTTTTGCGTCCGTTTCAGTTGCAGCTGTTTCGGGCGCTTCTTTTGTTTCGTCCATAAACATGATGTAGTTAAATACCTCATCAATCTCATCGCCTGCCGTCCTTGCGAGCTTCTGGATTCCACCGAGCATGTCGAGCAGTGCGCTCGCGTCTGTGGTCGGAAAGCACGCAGCTGCTTCCAGTAGTCTCTCGATCCCTCGGATGCTCACATCCACATCCGATACTTTTGCCATTAGTTCCTTGTCCACATTTACCTCCTTATCTGTACTTAGCCGCGATCCGATTGACCGCGTAATAGCTGATATCAAACTTCTTTGATATCTCTTTTCTGTCGATGCCGTCATCGAGCATCCGCAAGATTTCCACGCGCATTTCTGGCGTGACGGATGTTCTCCTGTTGTAGGACTGATGTCCGTAAGCATCCTCTGTGACGCCTGCCCGCGCACGCTCCTGATCACGGATCTTGCGGACAATCTCCGCAGCCTCCGCAGAGCCTCGTTCATTTTTCATCTTCCTCATCTCCTTTCGCTTCTGCTGTCGCTCCGGCGAGGATCGCCCCCGTCAGGATTACGAAGAGCCCGAGGGTACAGAACCATCCCCATCCGCCGTTGGGAGCCGTTCCCCATCCGTACAGCATGAACATGATGCCCAAGATGACGAAGCAGATGGAGACGATCAGCCAGAATACCGAATCACTCATCCGATCCACCTCCAACGATCAGCAGGCTCATCAGGGAGATACAAAAGCCCGCGACCATGACGGTCACGCCTGCCGGTGTCAGGTCGCTGAACTCCATTGATCCCGCCCCGCAGAACACCACCAGCATCCCCCCGAGCGCCAGCGCCGTCCGGATCCTCTCGCGTCTCTTGATAGCCTTCTGTAGGCTCTTGACGTTCATGCTGTGTGCCTTCTGTCTTCTCTGCTCAAACTCCTTGACCACCCACTCCGGAGCGGTCAGCTGTTTCTTTTCCTTCATGTCCCCTTATCCCCTTATCAAATTATTGGTTTCCTCTTCTGTGAAATGCAGAAGAGTGTCTAGTCTCCGCAGACCACTCAGTGGCAGGTCTCCCTCTCTCAGCCACCGCTTGAAGGTTGACGGAGCAATGCAGCAGATCCTGCACATTTCTTCCGTCTGCCGGTAGAATCCAGCACGGGATTGTGCGCTTCGGATGATGTCCGCCATGGACGGAGACCGTTGTCTTCTCATTGGCTCCTCCCTGTTAGCCTTTGGTTTGCCTTGTGTTTACGCAAGTTCGTTGGCAAAAAAAATATCCTGCGGGTTATCAATCCTCAAAATACTGACAAGCTGGCTGATCTCGTCTCTGGTAAAGTTGCCATCCGCATTGATTTTGCGGTAAAGCGTAGATTCATTGATGCCGAGTTCATCCGCGAGTTTCTTCGAGGTGATGCCAACAAGGACCATCTGTGCTTTGAACTTATTCTTGTCGAACAAATTTCCTTCCCTCCCTTCTGTGTCAATCTTGCGTTTCCGCAAGTCTAGATTAGCACCTGGTTAAGCGCTTGTCAATGCGTTTTTGCAAGTTTTTTATTCTATCTTTCATCGAATAATTGCAAATATGCAAGCATTGGGGTATAATTAAGTCCCCGGGAGGTGAGAGAAATGGCAGTAAAAGACATCATTAGAAATAGGCGGCTGGAGCTTGGTTTTACAATGAAAGAAGTTGCGGACATGGTTGGCGTAAGCGAGGGAACTATATCAAGATGGGAATCCGGTCATATTGCGAATATGAGACGGGATAAAATCGTTGCGCTCGCAAAAGTGCTGCAAATTTCTCCATCGACCATTATGGAATGGACGGATTCGGAAAATCTCGAAGGTGTACAAACAAATGCACACCCCTCAGAGTATTATATAGATGCGGAGACAAGAGCACTCGCTCAGGAACTGCATGACAATCCCGACTTATCCGTCATGCTTGACGCATATAAGGCCTTATCTCCGCGTGACGCCAAATTAGTCATGGAAATGGTGCGGAGGATGCAGAATGAGGGAACTGATTGAGAGGGATTACAGAGTAGTTATTCGGAAATGCCCGCCGAAGGTTAAGGCGTTTGTGGTGAAGAACCGAGCAGAGGACTACTGCACGATCGTGATCGACTCCGATCTGGATGAGCGCGGACGAATCGAAGCATACATGCATGAGCTTCGGCATATGGAGCGGAATGATTTCGAGATAGGAAAGAATGTGGATATTGCCGAACAGACGGCGCACATGAAATAAAAAAAGAACCGCCCGACGCGGCCCATGCGTCAGACGGTCACAGCAATCTGCTCCAGATGGATTAACAGATCACCCAACATGATCATTATATCCCTCTGGGGCGGTTTATTCAATTACTTTGACGGAGGGATGACATGAAGATCACGAAAACCAAGAAGGGGCAATATACGACCGTCATCGGAGCTGGAAAAGATCGTGACGGAAAATTCCGCACGAAACGCTTCACAGCGGACAGCCGTCAGAAGCTCATGGAGGAAATTGCGAAATACCAGGCGGACGCATTCGACCATGACAACCACCGCACCTTTGCGGACGCTCTGGATGCCTATCTGACCGCACGAGAGCCCCACAGAAGCCCCGCAACGATCAGAGGCTATAAAATTATCGAGCGCGGGCTAAAAACGCACTACAGCGCGTTCCTGTCGAAAGAAACGGCAAGAATTCGGGACGAGGATGTGCAGAGTCTCATCGACTCCATGTTCCGTCAAGGCTACTCACGGAAGACCATAAAGAACTGGCTCGGTTTGATCAACTCTGTCCTGATTGCGGAGAAACGTCCGTCCGCGAAGGTCATTATGCCGCAAAAGCAGATCATCGACCGCCAGATCCCCACAGAAACCGAAATCCGCATGATCCTCTGTCTTCTGCACGGGAAGCGTCTTGAAATCCCGTTTCAGCTCGCGATCTTGGGACTCCGACGCTCCGAGATCTGCGCTCTCTCCCTCTCCGATTTGGATCGGGATGATGTGCTGCACATTCACAGTGCGACCGTGATGGATGATGACGGAGTATACCAGATCAAAGACGTGCCGAAAAATGACACCTCAAACCGCTTTGTGAAGCTCCCGCACCAGTTGGCGGAGGCGATACGTAAGCAGGGATTCGTCTGCGACTACCCGCCGAACTACCTCACACAGGCATATAGCAGATTTCTGGCACATTACAGATTCCCGCCGTATCGCTTGCACGATTGCAGACACTTCTTTGCGTCCTATTGTCACTCGATAGGAGTGCCCGAAGCAGACATATTGGCAGCAGGCGGATGGAAAACATCGAACATCATGCGGAGCGTATACCGGCATTCGATGGCACAAAATCGTGCCGGTGATGCCATCACGAATCTTATGTCCGCCCGATAATTTTTACAAATATTTTTACAAAAAGCCTGTAAGCCCGCATAAATAAAGGCTTTCGTGGGGGTTCGACTCCCTCTTCCCCTGTTTCCACAGCAGAGCCCGTAAATCCAAGAAAACCAGTGTTTTCAAGGGTTTGCGGCTTTTTTGTTGCTTCCAAAAAGTATCAAAAATGAGCCTCAAAAGACCACTTTTTGACCACCATTTTTACAAATTTTTTTACAAAAAAAGAGGGCGGAAACCCGCCCCATTACTGAATACTTTTGAGCCCGATCGCCCACGTTTTTACACCGACGATTCCGTCCGCTTTCAGACCGTTCTCCGTCTGCCATTTGATCGTTGCCGCCTGTGTCGCGGGACCGAAATCACCGTCGATGTTCACGCCTGCAATCACCTGCCAGATCGACACCGCGTCCCCCTCATCCCCTCGCTGGATCTCCGGAAGCGATGTGATGATCTCAACACGCTCAACGGGTTCAGGATCAGGAGCAGCTCCACCATGAGCCATGACATAATCATAGGCGGCTTGCGTATATCCAAATGGATCCGAACCGGAAGCAGGGAAGCAGTAGAAGGTATACGTCGATCCCATCTTATTTTTAATGATTGTTTCGCCCTTTATATAATCCGAGCGGTTTCGAATGCTTCCGGTGCTGATCGACTTAATATCCGCAAAACAATCGTGTTCGTCCACATACTGTGGCAGTGTGCGGTTTCCGTAGACCAGCACATCACGGACAGCCTCGATGTACTTGCTGCCAATGCTGCCATTCTCCATGAAGTATGCCGCACGGTAGAACCATCCGCCATCACGCACCCACTTGAACAATCCCGCGCCGTCCGTGCCATATTTCTTCTGGCGATATTCGGAAGTCTCGAGCAGGTTCGCCATAAGGCTCGCTTCTGCTTTTGCGCCCTCAACAGAACCCTGCTCCTGGACGCAGAGCCGTGCGATCTTCTTCAGCTGCGTTTCCGTCAAATTATACCGTTTAAAATCAGACATCTTCGGACTCCTCTGTGGTTTCCGTCTCAACTTCGAGCCGTTCCGCGTTCATGGCCTGCACGGCTGCTTCGATCAGCTGGTCGATCTCGTCCTCCGTCAATGTGATGCCATTCTTACTCAGCCATGGCATGATATACTTCAGCGCGAGATTCTTCTTATTTATTCCGTGAACATCCTCCGCGACGGTCTGCTCGACTGCTCTGACAGCAGCGTCGATTATATCCGCAGCCCACGCCCATTTAGTACGGCGCATCTTTGCGAGAGCCTCGTCCTTTTTGGCGATCAGAAACGGGAGTAACTGGGTGGTGATGACTCCGATCAGGGCAACGATGACAGCAGTTAACACGTTCATAAGCAGATTATTCATGTGTGATCACCTCTCAAATGAATTTATTGTCTTTACGGCACTGACTGTATGTTTCTTCGATGTTCCGCATGGCACTGTCTGCACGGGCATTCGGGAAGCTTTTGTGACTCTCGCAGTAACTGCGATATGTGGTCACATCCTCGAGGATCTGCGTAAAAAATTCCTCAGAATGGTCTACTTTTCGCCGGAGCTCGTCATCGAATCGCAGGATTCTGTTTCGGCAGTTGATGGCTTCTCTCCGCTTCTCCGTGCTTTTCATCTGGTCGAGCTCTTCATGTACACCTTCCAGATCCTTCTGGATACCCTTGATGCTCTCCATGACTTCTCCGTTGATCAGCTTGCCGACCCACTTAAAAAAGTGCGACCACGGGTTCAGTTTCAGCGGAGTGATCTGGATCAGCGACAGCAAAACCACACCAATCACGACCACATTCCCTAAGCCTACACCTTTCAGCATTCCGGCGATCTTTATTAAGTCCATTGGCGTGCCCTCCTTATGAGAATGTGACCTTTTTTGATGTGATCCATGTATTGTTCGATTTTGTCTGATATAAAATCTGAGGAGTATTTGAAGACATACGGATTAGCATTCTCGCTGTACGGTCGACACTAACAAGCTCTATATCGGTGTAAGAAGTATTGTTAGCCCTGAGATTGATTATTCCGGTCTCTTGACGTCCGTAAACCCCAGCGCCATTCTCAAGTCCGCAGATTTCAATACGGTCTCTGAACACAGATGGACGGTGGAATGTGATCAGACCTTTTCCGTATGATCTCGATTCATTTATTCCGATATATACATCTGGCGTACCGGATGCGCTTGTGAGCGTTCCAATTGCTACATCTGATGAGTGAGCGAGTAAAAGGCCGCTCATCGTGAAATCTTTTGATGTATCATAATCGGGAAGGGTATATGACTTAACGCCCATCATGCCCTTGAATGCGTCATGGTATTCATACGAGTAAATGTAAATCTTTGTACCGACATACTCGAGACCGCGATATCCGTCTTTATTCCGTGTTACAAGTCGACCGTTTTTTATCTGTAATTCATTTGAATCGCTGCTATGACAATAAATATCACTGTCGTGGACAGTCATTTTACCGGCACCATTCACGGAAAAATAATCATTCGTGACTCCGTCGATTGTTTTCGCGAAGCGGATGAAATAACTGGAATTTGATGTCGGATTCGAATATAAGTAAATATTGGACTTGTAACCATCCTCACCCGTAAACGTGTTTGACAGAGAATTCGTTCCGATCTTCCACCCGCCGATCTTTCCGCTTTTTGCTTCCATCGATCCGTCAGTCAGGATCTTGAAATACTCGTTTGCGGTAACGAGGCCGTTGAAATTGATATGATCCGCATTGATCGTATATTCCGAAGATTCGTCATTGATCGCGAGGATGACGGAGCCTTTTGCGACAATGTTTCCAAGTCCGTCTATAGACGAAACCGTCTGTTTGATCGCGGACGCGGTGACCTTCTGCTCTGCGCTTGTGACTCTTTCGCCCAGATTGAGCACTCTGTTCATGCTGTAGGTCAGTCCCTCGTCGAGCTTCTCATCACGGTACTCCCATCCATTCGTACCAGATGGCACATCTCTCAGGATCGCTGTGCGCGTGAAGATGTATTTGTACTCGGGATAGTCTACGCTGTACTGCGGAACGCTCGTTGACCAGCTTCCCCTGTAGCTCTTCGGGTTCTCGATGATCGCATACTGGTCTTTATTGATGACGTATTCCTGGCGGACGCGGATGATTCTGTCCTTTCCGCCTGCGTCTGACAAGCAGAACGCCGTGCCGGTCGAGGTCGTGCCGTCCTTGTATCTGGTGATGAGGCGCGCCCACACGTACTTGCCAGACGATGCCACAGGGACATCCGCCGACCATTCCGTCGAGGCCGGTGGCGTGTAGGACGGACTGGCGGAGTCCAGAAGCGCATACTGATAATAGGAAGCAGTGACGACCTTATTGAGTGAGTCAATTGAGGCGTAGTTTGCAGAAACACTCTGCAGAATCTCGTCTCTCCGTTGATTGATCAGAGATGTAGCGGAGCTCCGGACGGACTCGAGCGCGGAACTTGTCGCATAGGTTCCAGATACCTGCGTGAGGATGCTTTCCTGTGTTTGGCTGATCAGCGACTGCACTTCCGTCGTGGTGCTGTAGTCCTCTCCGAGCATGGTCTGGACGCCAGTCAGCTCGGATGACAGGCTGTTCACTGTTCCGACTAGATTCGAGTGCGCCTCGTACATCGTGTCATACTGGCTGTTGACCGTGTCGAGCTGTGCGCTGATCCCATCGACGGCAACTTTGTAAGATGCCACCTGACTGCGGTATCCTTCCACATTCTCACCGAGTGCATCATATCGGCTGTACAGGTCGTTAAAATCAAGACGGAGTTGCGCCGTGTCGAGCGCCATCTCGGACATCTTTGTCCACATGGTGATGCCCTGCTCCTGCAGATCCACGAGCTCTGACTCGCTGATCACGGCATGGATTTCGCCCTGTACCACCTCGAACATTGTGTCATGCGTCTGCAGTTTTCTCGCGATCGCCGCAGTGTCGTACGGCGCAAATTCATGGCGGAATTTCATGGCGATTCATCAACTCCTTCTTAATATAAATAGATGCATATAAAAAGCCGCCCGAATATGACGGCATGGTACTGAATTAAATGAAGATCGTTACTTACTTAAATAGCAATTTTGGCGGCTCGTCATATACAAGGTTTACAGTAGGCACAGCAGGCATAACAGTTAATATTCCTACAAGCTTTCGAGGTATGCTCTTTATTTTCGATAGCACCGCAGCCAGACAAGGCCTTTATTTCATGTATCGCGGTTCTGGTTCTACTGCAGTTGTACAAGTGAGGGCTATCTCTGCCGCAACAGATATTACTTTTGACAACTCTACTGCCGGACAACTTAACATATCGACTGGCTCAGGGTCTGCGGCCTGCATGATTTGGAATGTAAACGGGAAAACTACGGTTTAATCACGGCAGAAAATACACCGCATTAAAGTAAATACGACCGCTTGCCGATGTTGAAGAGAGCTGATTGATGTAGATATTGCCGTTCGGCATGATTGCTATGACTCCGTAGGCATTTGCGTTCTTAATGAATGGCGCGTAGGATGCCACGGCGGGACGGTATCCTGTCGGAAGCACGCAGAGCACTGTGTTGGCTGCGTGAGCTTTCGCCGCTCCCTGATAGGATACAAAACAAGCCTTGCCGACCTTCACAAACTTCACGTTCGCCCATGTTTCACCATCCGAAGCGGTAACCTGACTCGTGAAGTCCTCACCGTTCATATTGCTATTTAACGCAGCAAGTGCTGCCTGCACGGACTGCGCAGATCCTGCTAAAGTGCTCCCTGCATAGTCCTCGATAATCTTCTTCGCCACATCTGAAACCAGCGCGCGGTATTCCATCGTGTCGCCGCCAACAAGAAGCGAATGCCCCAGCCCTACCTGCTCTCCGTTCTGCGTGAAGCTCATAAATGCTTTGTCTGCCATGTATTAACCCTCTCTTTCTGTCTGGCACGTAATTTGGTTTCCATTACGGTCCGTAATATTATTTCCTTCGCGATCCTGCAGATGGTAGTCTGCCAGTTCCGTAAATAATCCGATTAAGTGCTGATCATATCCGTAATCACTCGGACGGATCGTAACCTGATACCCGCTCGAGACAAATGACTCTTTCGATCCGTCTTCCTGTCTCCACCACGAATATGACCGTGTCGGGAATTCCTCCGTACATTCGACACCTGCCTTGTACACTCGAATCCTGTATGTGACGGTCCCGTCTCCGTTCGGGTATCGTTCGCCATTGGAGACCAGTGAGCCCTCTTCAAGTGCTGTGACCTTTGTCGTTGTCTCTCGGAGCGTCTGGCGCAGACCATCCACACCTGTCTCCGTCTGCCCGACTCTGGTGGTCAGACTCAGGATCGACCGCTGATTTTCCGCAATGCTCTCACCAAGTGCATCCGCATCTGCGAGGATTGCGATGTCCTTCCGTGCGTATAAGTATCTGCCAGTCGCGTCGTAGAGGTCGAAGCGCACCGTCGAGACGTTTGCGAGTGAGTTCCATGTGTATGACGGTTCGGGTGAAAGTGACCGATAGACTTCCGTGAAATCCACATCATCATCCGATACGGAAACGATGAATATGCCCGAGTACGAGTCAATCACGCCATTGTCGAGCCGTCGCGCCTGCGCATAGACCTGATTCGGTATGGTCGAGCTTCCGTCGACATCTCGTTTCACAATGTTGCAGTTGGTTTGTATCGTGTACGATACGCCTCGCTGACCGTCGAGCGCCTTGCTGACGGAGAAGCGTTTCGTCATCTTGAAGCCGGTGCGCGCTGTGATGTGGTTGCCGCTTCGATCCGTGATCGTATTGCCATCGCGGTCCGCAAGCCTGTCATCGGATGCCTTATAGACCGCCGTGAAGTCGACATATCCGTTGTCGCCATCCAGTGCAGTGACGTAATACGTACCGTGTCCGGAGTTCCAGGCTCCCGTGATTCCCTCCGACGGGACTGCTGTGATCGTCGCTCGGAAGGTTATATCCGTAGTTCCGAGATAGACCGACGGACTCGTATAGCAGTGCGTATAATCTCCGCCTGTGCCGTCCGCTTCCGTGTGCACCACATGCGCGTCATTGGTCAGTGTCATCGACATGGCTTCCAGTGTGCTGATTCCGGCAATGGCGGAAAGAGCTTCCTGCGAGGCGTTGACGGCGTTCTGCGCGTCTCTCGATGCCGTTGATGCGCTGGCGTTCGCACTTGCGATATCGGACTTAATCTGTGTATAGACCTGCGTCAGAGTTTGATCCGTATCGGAAAAGACGATACTGGAATCACGGAGACCGCCGATGCTGTTGATCGATCCGATGACGGAGCTGATATTCAGCTTGTTCGCCTCGATGCCGTTGTATGTTCCGTCGCTTGCCTTAACCATCCGATCAACGACCAGACCGTCGGCAATGGCGTTCTTATGTATGCCTGTAGAATCGAGGAGCGTGCCGGTCTCGTTTCCGATGTAGAGCGTGTAATTGCCCTGCGCGTCAAGACCGAGCTGAATCCTGACATTATCATTCGGATCCTTGACGGTCAGACGGCTGTCCTGGATACGGAACGTGCCGTCAGCCGATCCGACCGTGAAGAGGCTCGTGTTGATGTTTCCCGCCTTCAGATCATTGACCGTGATGCTGTTCGCAAGGATCTGCTTGAGGAAAGCTGTATCAATGGTCGCATTCTGGCCATTCAGGGTGATCGCGGTCAGTCCGCCGGTCGCGGTGTTGCCGGCAAGAAGCGAGGCAATGTTTGCATAACTCGTTTCCAGAATCCCGATTCTGCCGGTCGCAGCTGTCAGATCCTGCGTTCTCAGGATTGTGATGTCACCACTCAGCGCGTTCAGCTGTTCGGTGGTCAGCTCTTCAAAACTTGCGGTATTCGCTTCAAGAGTACCGACGCGCGCCTTGACCGCATCGACTTCACCACTGACAGTCAGCTGCTCCGTCTCTAAGTTCTGGATGACGGCGGAAGTGATCAGCTTGCCATCCAGATTGACGATCTTATCCGCATTGACCTGGTCGAGCGAGTCGCCTTTCAGCGTGCCGTTGTCGCTGGTCACATTCGAGACGGTTTCCGCTGTGTCCTCGTATTTGCTCGACAGCTCCTCGAATGTCAGCTGACGATTCGCGAGTGTACAGCTGTTGTCTTCGGGATGCTTCGGGTATTCTTTGATCCCGACAATCCGCTGCGTCTCCCGCGTGCCAGTGATCGGATCGGACAGGATGATGACGTCCCCGAGTCCAAATTCAAGCACACTATACACGGAAGACTGCTTTGCGAGATCGCTCACGGATGCCGAATAGCTGACGAGCGGTTTCGACATATCCACCAGCTTCGCCTCTGCGTCTGCTAGCAGATTCTCCGCGACTGTATACCGCTCATCGATCCAGATGGCACGCTTGACCTTGTCGGAATACGAATGATTCGAAACATACTCGAGTCCGCCATTGACGTCCGCGATTGACAGACCATCTTTTCCGTACGGCTCCAGTTCCGTGTAGAAGTCGTACGAGCTCGCGGACACCTCAAGCTTTTTCAAATTAAGATCGGTTGTGAAATATACTCCCCTGTCAGATCCGATCTGTTCCTGAATCGTCACGGTCTGGTTGATGCTGTCGATGACCGCCTCGCATCGATATGTCCTTAACGCCTGCTCGAAGATCTTCAGCGCGGAGCAGTTCGCCATGCGGACCGTCCGTTTCTTGGTGACGGAAGACGCGGAGACCGTCCATCCCGTGCCAGCAAAAGCAAGCGCAAGGCAATCAGATATGGTCTGTTCAACCGACGCGAATGCTCGGAAGATTTTGCCCTCAAGCTTCTCGAGGTCGAGCTGCGCCACAATGCTGCAGGTGCGTCCCGAGTCTCGCTTGATTTCCTTGATGACATATCGGTCCGTTTTGGTCTCTATGTACCCTTCCGGCTGAACATAATCCTTGAGAAGCATCCAATCTGCTTCAAGCGTCAGCTTTTTGTCGCCGAAACTGATTGAGCTCTCAATACACAGGTCAAATTCGTCATCGAATCCGCACAGCGGAGTTTTATTCTTGTCCAAGATGCGGATCATTGCATCACCTCATTATTCGCTGATCATAAAATCGAGTGTTTCCACATCGGCAGGCGTCAGGGAGTCAAACTGATCTCCGTCGCACCGCTCAAGCTCCTCGAGCGAAATCATCGCGAAATCGATGTTGTCAATCTGCTCTTCGCAGAGGTCTTTGATTTCAGCATTGCAGGCTTGCGGATCCACGATGATCACGTTGCCTTGCGCGTCTGCCTCGAAATCTCCATTGTCCTTCTTCTTTGCGTGCTTCCGGATGATGTCCATGCGGGACTCATCGAACGCTTCCGCCTCACCTGCGAGCTTCTTGATGTTTCGTGTGATGGCAAAAGAGACCTTAACCGGAAGCGACTTCTTTTTCAGTTCCTGCAGATTCTTAAAAATTGTGACAGCTTCGATAGCTTTCATTCAGTGACGATCTCCTTCCAGATATTCTCATAGACTCCTGCGGCACCAGGCTCCCAGATGTTGTTCTTAACCTGAGATTCCCAAGTTTTGCCGTTGTGCGTGCATTTCGTTCCGTTCTGCCACTTAATCGTGCCGACACCAGACCATGCTTCCCACTCTTCAATAGTTTCTTCCGGCTCCGGAGTAGGTTCATCTGTTCCGCCCTGTTCCGGATCGGTCGGATCGTCCACAGTTCCGGCGGAATCCTTCAGCTCATCGACAGCAATCTCAAGCATCTGGATGCGCTCCGAGAGTTCTTCGAGATTCTCAAAGATGGCGGAGATCTGCTGTTCCATTCCGGCACGCTGTCCGTCAACAGTGGCGTTCTCGTTTGCGAGGTTAATCAATTCCAGATACTGCTCACGGGTGAGGTCGCCCGAAAGCCAGAATAATTTGATCTTGGTAAGCATGTCCTGCAGATTGTAAGCCTTACCGGATAAAACGGTCTTAATGTTCTGATACATCAGATGTACCTCCCTCGGTATTTGATTCCGATTGTGACGGCGTTATTAGTGACAGACACGACTTTCTTCTCTGGGATAATTGACGGCCATTCCCACATTTGACTGATGACACTTCCGTAACCGGCTCTCCCGTCCACAGTGACCAGATGTTTCTCTCCATCAATCACGACCGGCTTTCCGGATGTCATCGAACTCAGGACGATGTCTTCATCTTTCCGATAAATTCGATCCCGTGCGAATGCTTTAAGCGTGAGAGTGGTCAGTGCGTTGGTCGGCGTGATGGTCAGCACTGCGGGTGTAATATAGCCGGTCTGTGGCGTGATGGTCTTGGTCGACTGGTTTGACATCGTGACTGTCTTGTAATCCGTATACTTGTACGGCTCTGCGTTGACCTTTACCGTAATCATTCCCTTGCCTTTGCTCGTGTGGAATGGGTCAATGGTGCACCTGCCGATGTACGTGTACTCAGGTTCCAGTGCTCGGACGATCGGAAGCTTTCGCCCCTCGATCGCAAGCGTCAGCTGATCGTACACCGCAGGCCACTGTGCTCCGTCATAAAGAACATATTCGAATATCAGTTCACGGCGATTTCTCGCGATGTCGTAGTCCTCGTAAGACGGAAGACCGTACAGCCCAAGCTCATCACTTCGGGCTGTCGTCTCAGGTCTGCCGATCTCTTCACGGGTCAGGATCAGACCATGCTCTGCAGTATTGAAATCGCCGTATTGCGTATAGTTTAAAATCATGGCTTCACCTGTTCCGCTTTGTATTAATTGCCATTTCTGCACCCATCGACGGCGCAAGTGCTCCGACCGTCTGACCGGTGTCAAGAACCAGCTGCATCCGCACCATCCGATCCGAGAGCGTCGCAATGGCATCGATGACGTCATCCATCCGACTCAGGATCGCGCCGTTATTCACGGCAGAAGATACCGTGCTTCTCAAGTGACGCTCACCGACAGCAAATTCTCCGCCTGCTCCGTCACCAAATCCACGACCATCTGCGCGGACTGTCGGGCTGTTGTAATATGCAGCAGTGTCGTAAGCGCGTTTGTACCACTGCACTCGGATTCTCGGAAGCTTGAATGTGCCGATCTTTAACCAGTCCCACGAGAAATGCGGAAGTTTGATCTTCGGCAGGCTCCAATGGAAGTTAAAGATTCCGCGAAGTCTTCCGGCAATGTTGGACACGAATGTCCAAACACGTTGCATGACTCCGCTTACTTTGTTATACAGCCCGTCCCATGCAGAGCTTGCCGTTGATTGCATACCCTTCCAGAGGGACGACATACCGGAACGGAGCTGTGTAAACTTCTGTGAAACCGTATTCCGTACACGCTCCGCTGTGTTGCTTGCGGTGTTCTTAATTTTCTCCCATGCTCCGGAAATAGTGGTTGTGATTCCGTTCCAGATCTGCGTCGCGGTCTGTTTGATACCTGTCCAGGCGTTTTTCAGCGTCTCACCGAGCTTCTTCGCGGCTGCCTTGACTTTGTCCCAGTTGGCAATCAACAGTACAACCGCAGCAATGACTGCCATGATCGCGATGATCACGGGACCGCCGGCGGCTAAGACACCCGCCAGACCGCCTCCGCCTCCGAGTGCTGTGACGACGTTTCCAATCGTTGCGATGAATCCGCCGAATTTGGCGGTTACTTTACCAACGCCAAGGAGCACCGGACCGACCGCAGCAGCAATACCCGCGAATTTCTCGATCGCGAGCTGCTGTTCTGGCGTCAGAGACTCCCACTTCTCCTTGAGTCCCTGTACGACATCGCGGAGCGCTTTCATGGCTTCCACGAGGAGCGGCGCGCCTGCCTCCACGATCTCCGCACCCAGATCCTTGAGCGTGTTCATCGTGGTCTGCATTGAGTCGAGCGGGTCGAGCGTCTCTTCGAAAGTGTTACTGACCGCTCCGCCCCATTCTTTCACGGAGTTCGCAGACTCATCGAATGACAGCTTTCCGTCGCGCATCTGCTTCGCGATCGTGCCGCCGGCTTTTGTGCCGAAGAGCTCCATCGCGATCTGCGCCGCTTCCGTGTCCGTCTTCGCGCCCATAATTGCGCCCTGAAGCTCGGACATGGCCTGATCCATCGTCTTGCCTTCTTTGGTGGCATTGACGAACGCTTTTTTCAAGCCGCTCATGACCGTCGAAGCATCGACGCCGTTCTTGTTGAGGTTCGCCATGAAACCGACGCTCTCGCTGAGACCGAATCCCATTTCCTGGAGCGCGGTGGCGTTTGTGGTTAGATCATTCGAGAGGGTATCCACTGACGTCCCTGTATCCTGACTTGCTTTGGTCAGAATGTCCAGTACGTCCGTCGCATGACCTGCGTCAATGCCGAAGGCAGCCATCGCGGCCTGTACGGAGTCGACGGAAGAAGTAACATCCGTGTCATTCAGCTCCGCGAATTTCACGAACTCGGACGAAAGAGCTTCCAGAGCGTCACCAGTCAGACCAAACCGTGTACTGACCTCTCCGACCGCATTCGCCGCAGATTCAAAGCTCGTCGGAATGGTTTCCGCGATGTTCTTCGCCCGCTTCTGCATGTCGTCGAGAGCCTCACCAGACGCGCCAGTCTTCTTGGTGATAATATCCATCGCGCTGTCGACTTCTTTCCATGCTGCGACAGATGCGCCTGCTGCCGCTACGATTGGAACCGTGACGTTCTTGGTTAGCGTTTCGCCGACACTTCCGACCTTATTGCCGACAGTTTCGATCTTTCCGCCGACAGTCTGGATCTTATCACCCCAGTCCTTCAGTTCAGCGGAATGGTTCTTGACCTGCTTTGTGACCTCTTCGAGGCTCTGCTCGTAGCCGTTCAGTTTGGTTTGCGCTTCATTTATTTCCGTGCGCTTCTTGCGGATCGCGGTTTCGTCCCGCTGTTCCGCTTTTTCCATCTCTTCGAGCTGAGTATTGAGGAGCTGAACCTTTTGTTTATACAGGTCGGTCTGACCCTGTAGATACTTCTGTTTATCAGCGAGCTTCTGCGCAGAGGACGTATTCTTGTCGTACTGGGACTGCGCAAGCTTCAGCTCTGTGTAATTCTCTTTTGTCGCTGCGGAAATATCCTTCAGCGAATTTTTAAAATCGACCGCGCCGTCAGCGGTAAACCGTAGACCAACGCGTTTCAGATCATCCGCCATTGCTTCACAGCCTCCATTAAATCAGTTTCCTCTCGCATCTTTCCGCGAATGTATGCCATAAAGTCCGTAAGCGTCCCCGCATCAAGATGGCACTGGATTACGGCATCCACATCCGCATATCTGCGGTATAGGAAGTCCGTCAGCGCATTCCAGTCTTCTGCAGAACCCGCAACGCTTGCGTAAAAAAATCGCGGAAGTTCTCCCGATCCACGAATTTCTCACACAAATTGATAAACTCGATCGCGTCGAGCGCCACAATCTCGTCCATCGTGAGCCCTGCGCCGCTTGCCAGAAGCTTATAGATCTCTGTCTCGCAGTCCGCAATGTGATCAACCAGGAACCCGAGCACCTTCGCGGAGAACCGCTGTTCTTCGATCTGGTGCTTGGTTTCTGCATCCTCCTGCGCCGCAGTCCACTGCTCACGAGGAAGTGGAACCTTCTTGCCGTCTTCCATCATCATGGGCGGTTCGTATTCCATGACGGTGCTGAGGTCGCTCTCGAAGACCTCCATGAGTTCGCTCATGCCGATCCTCTTCAGGATCCGAACCATCTGGAACACATCCGAAGAATTAAGATCCCGTAAAATAATTTCAGGGACGGAATGATCCGCCCCCATTTTTGCAATATTCGCCATTTGGCCTCCACTTATTCAGCGAGTGCTTTGACTGCCGCAGCCGTAAGCACCGGAGCCGCGAAGAACTTCGCTTCTGTAAGTCCGGCAAGCGCGTCCTCACCATTCAGGGCACGGATAACCTTGTCCTGATTCGCGTTATATCCATATGCGGAAATGGTAATGTCGTCCGTCATATCCTTGTTGGATGCTTCGGAAGTCTCGGTTTCGTCCGTGTTTTCCGTAAGTTTGCACTTCGGATACCATCTAAGATCCTGAGAGCCGTCCTTCTTGGTGATCACGACGCCATACGCGAAGAACGGACGTGTGTGAATACCACCTTCGAGGATGACGCCGTCATTGTCGACGGTATCTCCGCGCATCCGTGCGAGGAGCATCTCAGGAAATGCGATGTTTGTCTCGCTGATTGTCTTCTTGCTGACGATTGAGTCTGCATCATAGACGTTTCCGGAAGCATAGGTTTCATAATCATCAACCTCGTCGGAGATTGACACGGATGTGACGGTCGGAAGCTTATAAACATCCGCCTCGAATGTCTCCGTCCAGTCTCCGGATGCGTCCGGTGTGTTAAAACAGATATACTGCGCGCCCACTGTGTATTTACGGGACGGCTTCATGTTCTGGATAGCCATAATTGTTACCCTCCAATTTCTTCAAGCTTTTTTTGCATTGCCGCCACGTATTTGTCGCGGTTCTGTTTGTAAGTTGGTTTCAAATGTGCCCGAGCGGCGACGTGCGTCCCTTTGGGAGTAATGTGCCCTTTTTCGACGATCGGACCGTAATACTTTGCCCATCCGACTACGTAATCACCTTTGACCTTTGCCTCTTCGCCCGTGACCGAATCAAGCAGATGTGTGTACCCTGCTTTCGCGATCCGTGAGCGTGGTTTCGGAAGCGCCCTGACATCCGCCACGAGCTGATCGGCGCCGGCCTTCAGGATCTCGACCACGTGGTCAGGTTCCGCCGCTTTCATGTAGTTCGCGAGTTCTTTATCAAATGCATCGAACCCTTCGCCATGAACCGTTGTACTCATGTCAGTGCCTCAGTGACGTCAATCTGCATATAGCTGTGGTATTCGCCAGGACCGTTCTCAGCCTTGACGTACTCGTGATTGATGTCGGGATGGATACCAATATTATTAAGTCTCCGCTTGAGCTGGATCAGTTTCGGGTCTCTCGGGCGCCGTGAAACGAATGACACCTGATACGCGACCAGTTCCTCGTAATCGTCTCCGGATGCCATGTCATCGCTCCACAGGTACTCCCAATATGCAATTTTCGGGAACTCTGTGGAGCTGTCGAGGAAGTGCTCGCCTTCTCCAACCGGAACGCCGATTCCGTGCAGGAGCTCGGATAATTCTGCTTTTGTCATTCCGTCACCTCGTAATGCATATCAGGCTTAATCAGTGTGAGTTCCGTTTCGGGATAACCCTGTTTGCTGATCACGTGCGCACAATTAAAAACCTTGTGCTGAGTTCCGCCGATGATCACAACGCAGTCCGTGCTGATGCCGTCCCATCGCGGGATGGCAACCTTCAGCGTGATCTGCTTATCTGCCTGCTCGAACGTGATCCGCGTGCGGTCGTAGATCGACAGCTCGCGGTATCCAATCACCCCGATGTCACGCTTGCGGATCATTCGGACTGGAAAGTCCGGGCTGTCCGGATCCGGAACATCGACCAGATCGTACAGTTCGAATCCGCCGTCGTTGTAGGTCGGAGCAATCTGCTGTTTTCCTCTGTTCATTCCGTGCTCCTTCCTGTGACGCGGTACGTTCCGTCACTGGTCGGAGCAAGATCACCAGAAACAACCGCTCCAAGCTGCCACGAGAGGATCATCGGCTTCCATGCCGGTTCAAATTCCTCGTAGCGGTGGTAGATCTCGTAATAAGCAGCGTTCTGCAGCAGTTCGCGCCCGAGCAGATCGGATTCAACATCAAACTCGACGCCCTGAATAAACGACAGGCGGCTGAAACATTTATCAACCGCCCGCCCGATTACTTCATCTGTTAAGTAAGGCGGAATCTGATAGTCCGTACGAATTTCGGCAATGAGCGCCGTTCTTTGTTCTGTTGTCATGATTCCGCCCTCCTATTTAATTAGTGCCTGATGTAATAGTCTTGACAGTCGGAACGTATTCCGCGAGGTTCGCCGGATTGAAGACGTATGCGGTGTTGTTATCAAACGCGCGTCCATTTCCGTAAACCTTAGCAATCAGCAGATCGCAGTCTTCAATCGCCTTTGTTTCCTTGTACTCATCGACCATGAGTCCGCCGAAGCCCATTGTGTAATAGCCCTTCATGGTAAGAACGGCCGTGCCGGCTGCCATCTGCGGCTCTTCGATGACCGTGATCGGCATGAAGGACTTGCTGATGTATCCGCCGGAGAGGCTGTCTCCGTAAAGAGCCGGATTGACGTATGTGGCAACATCTGCCGGATTGGCGATCAGATATAAACCAGATACAGCGCGCTTTCCGCCGTTGCTAAGTGTCGTGATGACCGGAGCGAGCTGCTTCGGGCTAAAGCCTGTGAGAGTAGTGACTTTGGTCTTAGCCTTTGCGGTTCCGTTGCTGTTGAAGTCATCAACCTTGTTAAGGATACCGATCGGCTGTTCCTTGCCGGTTCCGGAAAGATAGCCAGCGACGATTCCGTCATACATAGCCTCTTTGAGGATAGCGCGGAAATATTTCTCGACATAACCAATCTCGAGATCGCGTACGCCCTTCGGGATCAGGCAGAAAGCGGAAAGCTTGCCAACCTCAAGATTGACGGAAGTAAGCGTAGCGGAAAGCTCTGCGGTGATGTCGCCGATCAGTGCGCCCCATGCAGCCGCGCCGGTCTTTGCTCCGGTCAGCCATCTCTTGACGTTCGCCGGTGCGAAGTTGATCAGGTCGAGGATCGGATATTCCGTCCTTACTTCATCGAGCGTGTGGTCAAGGACTTCCGTCGGGATGATGTCGATCTGTGCAGCTGTCAGAGTCTGGCGAGCGCCGCGCTTGATCATGTCATAGAACTTTTTCTCGCCCTGTGTGAATTTTGTGCGGATGCCAAGAGATTTCTTGAATTCCGCGTCAGCTTCTGCCTGCTCTACTTCCTGCAGAAACTGAGCTGTAAAATCGGCATATTTGGCTTCCAGAAGCTGCTCCATGCCTTCCGTAAGTGCTGCAGCCTTGTCTTCGGCGGCGTTAATCTTTGCAATGACTTCCTGTTTCAGTTCTTCGCTGATTTTGTTGTCGATGATCATTTTTATTCTCCTTTGTTAAAAAATGTGTCCCATCCGTTTTCGTCGGCGGGTTCTTTGTGTTCGGGTTCCTTCGGTGCAAGCCTTTCCGCGACCTTATCGGCAAGAGCGTCAAGATCAATCGGCTCCGCTTCCTGCTTCGCTGTCAGCTTGGAGATGATCAGGCTAAGAGCGGACTGCTGCGGCTCGTCTGTCTCTTCCGCGTCCGCGATGCCTGTCGCAAATCCGTAAGCAACCGCATCCGCTGGAAGTATCCATGTTTCCGCATCCATGAGGCGTTTGATTTCGTCTTCTGAGATGTTTGCAACCATCTTGTAAGCTTCAACGCTCGCCTGCGTGATTGTTTCGATGTCGTCCGCTGCTTTTCTCAAATCCGTAGCGTTTCCGACCGCCGATGTCCATGCATTGTGGATCATGAGCAGTGACGCCGGGTTCATGATGCGTTCATCGCCGGCCATAAAGACCACCGACGCGGCAGAACAGGCGAATCCGTCGCAGATTGTCGTAATCTTTGCCGGATGCTGTTTCAAAGCATTGTAAATCGCAAGGCCTTCCGCCACATCTCCGCCGTAACTGTTAATGTGAACGTTGATCTGATCCGCTTCAAGCTCTTTGAGCTGATTGACAATCGTGACACCGGACTGCTCGCCCAGTTCTTCAATTGCCCATGCACAAATGTCGCCGTAAATGTAAAGGTCGGCATTCGCTCCGGTTTTCATAAGCTGGAAGAATCGTTTCTCATGCATACCGCTTCAACCTCCTTTCCTTGTGTTTTTGTTTGCGTTGACGGGTTACATTAATCGACTCCTCAGCCGGATCCTCAGCAGGCCCCGTCGAGCCGCCTTCCTCCTCTAATAAGCCTTCCGTCGAATAATTCTTGGTTAATGCTCGACTTGTTGAGAAATCCGTATTAAGCGCCGGATAACCGACCATCTCGAAGATCTCGTCGAGCGTGAAGCCGATGCCGCGAAGCTTGTCCAGGCTGTTCGCCGCGTCGAGCACATCAATATGTTTAAAACGGTTCAGCCACACGACGGCGCGCTCACCCATTTGATAGTCGGAAAGCCCGACCAGCTTAGCGTTAAGTGAATCACTTATAACCTCCGCGACAGGCTGAACCGCATAAGTAATAAATTCGTTTGTGGCGTCGCTCTGCTGTGTGATCGTGCCGTTAAACACTCCCTGCGGAATGTCATAAGCCATCGCACAAATGGACGCCATCTGTTCCTGCATATTCTTCAGGTCGCTCGTTGCGTAATTCGATTTGATGTCCATATATTCCAACGAAACGCCGTCAGATTCTTTGATGACGGAGATGCCCGCCTCCGTAATCTGATCCGCCACGCGTTTCACGACATCGTCGATCGTGAGGCGGAGCTCGTTGCCGTTCGCATCCACCGAGCGGAATGAAGTCATTGCGCCATACTTGTACTTGAACTTCGGCGCGGCGGAGACGGCGACCATCGTGTTGATCGCGTCAATCGTCTCGTTGTAGGTGTTCATGACGCTGTCGAGCAAATGACGCTTCTGCTGAGTTCCGTATCGAAGATCCAGCACGTTCCCACTGCTCACCGCGTAAGACATCTGCATGTCATCCAGTCCGTCCGTCAAAATGATGTTGCTGTATATTTTCTCCCGCGTAACCATATTGCTCGTCGAGAATGACTTCGCGAGGAAATACTTTCCGTCAAGCGTTCGGACGATCAGCGCGCGCCCCTCATCGAGGAGCTTCATCACGACTGTCCACCAGAAATCCGTGCCGGTCTGGTTGTCGTTCGGCTGGACGTTCAGACGGAAGTAAACTTCATCATGCCGCCGCTCTTCGCCTCTGGTGATGAGGATCTCGCTCTTTGCGATCGCGTTCGCAATCATTCCGCGCGCCTTCTCGTCATAGAGTGCCGCCAGATTCAGCTTGTTAAGATTTGCGGTGATAATGTCTAGCACACTGGCGACCTCACCGGCCTTATTCTTGAATAAAAAGTCAAACATATATCACACGCTCCTTCAGTAAATCTGCGGAGAACTCCGCGGCTACGTAAGCCATGAAACCATCATTTTTCCTCAGCTTTGGCTCGATTTTGACAAACTGCATGTTCCCGAATTTATCCGTAATCGTGCCGGTGTTCTGCGTATACCATCGCATGATGGCGGAATCACCGTAAATAATTCTGTGTTCCGCGAAAAGCTTCTCGATCGTCGGCGCGATGATTCCGCAGACTGATCCGAGTTTCCGCAGCAGACGCACCGTTCCGCTCGGATTGTCCTTTGACTCGATTGAAATGCCGTGATTCTCGAACACCGTTTTAAACAGTGTGTAGCGGTACGTGTCCATCGTGATCTTCACGACGGCATATTCTGCCATGCGATCCTCGCACCACTCGACGATCGGCTCGATTGGAATGGTCGGAGAATTCACGACTTCGAAGTCACGGAAGCCCTGTGTGCCTGCGTTCCCGATCGGAAACTTAATGCTATTCAGAAACGGGCTCGCGGAGCAGATCCAAGTGTGTTGTGTCCACACATGATTGCCGTCATCGTCGACTGTCAGAACGCCCGCACTGGCGAAGTCGCGGACGTCTGCATAATCGAGTGCGATGATGGCGGGCTTTCCGTACGTGTTCGGCACGGGTCTCAGCTCCTTGCGCTTGTCATCGAGAAAACTGCACCGCAGGATGTTCTTCCACGTCGTGACGGCATGCTCTTCCCTGACCTGCGGAAGATTGCACCGCTTGGTGATGTATTCCGTCCATTTCTCCGGATCGCTCTTTGCGCGAATATAACCGCGTTCAATCGCCTTCTGCAGTACCGGCAGGTATTCCATGCTAGGGTTCGCCTTATGCATCGGCTCGATCTTGCCAATTTCATCCTCGCTATCCACCTTGCAGAGGAACGGAAGGATTCCGAGCGGATTCGGTCCGCCGTTCAGAATGTCACTGCAGTCATCCAGTAATTTGTCGAGCGGTCCCTCGCGGACATATCCGTTCGTCGTGATGATGATCTCGCGAAAATGCCGTTTCTTTCCCTCTGCAGACTCGAACACATTGACCACGTCATTGTTCTCATAAGCATGGTACTCGTTGAAGAAAATGCATCCTGGAGCCTTGCCGTCCTTTGTCCCCGAGTTCGATGTGTTGTATCTCAGAATCGAGTGCGTCTCGAGGTTCTCGATGACTTCCTTTGTGACTCGGAATTTCCCCTTGAATTTCGGATTGCCAGCGAGACGGTTGTACACCACGTTAAACGTGTCCTTGATCTGCTGTTCTGAGTTCGCGATCAGTTCGACATGGTATTCCGGCACTCCGTAGAGAGGAGTCTGGAAGAAATTCGCCAGCGGAGCCATCAGGCCGTCTTTGCCGTTTCCGCGTCCGAGCAACATAACGATCTCTGGAAAGACAGGCTCGCGATCCTCGATTCCGTAGAGGAAGACGAACGCAATGACAAATTTTTCCCATGCAAAAAGTGGGTAAAAATTTCCTTCGATGTATGCGAGGCAATTCCGGTATGTCTGCTCATCGAAATAAATATCTTTCCGCTTCAATGTGGGCTTGACGATGTTCTTGAACAAGAGCTTCCGGTCACGGTTGATCCACTTCGGATGCTCTTCCGCATACTGCAGATAATCCTCAATTTCCTTACAGGTAATCATTCTTGTCGCTGGTCAGCACGGGCGTCTTCAGATCCAGCTTGTCGAGGATCTGCAGCATGATGGACGTCTCTCGCTGTAAATCCGTTATAGACGGGTTCGCGATCTGCTTATCATGTCCATTTCCTGTGGACAGTGTGATCCGGATCCCGTTCTTATCGACGTCCTTCGCCAAATTCTCCTTCAGGTGCCAGTGCATCATGTAAGTATCGACCAGATCGACGCAGTAATCCGTGACCTTGTTCTGCGCCTTGAGCTGATCAATCAGGGATTCCCTTATTGTTTCCGCTGTTGTCATCTCGTTTTTCCTCACCATCTTTCGTTTGTTTCAAATACGTTTACAAATTGGAAGTCCAGTGCTGACTGCTTCAGTCTCTCATTCAGTTCGTGGTTCTTCTCTCGGATGCCATTGATATCTTCAATGTCCCGCATCCTGCCCCTTTGGCGGATATTCCGTAAGCATTGATATTCTGTCGTATTAATCCACAAATACGTGACACAACCACAGGCATCAAACACAGCCCGCTCCGCTTTTGTCGGGAAGCAGGTAATATATGCCGGTTCTTTCCCGTCCGAAATGGCTCTCTTCAGCTCCGTCAACTGCTCTTCTTTCGAGCCGATCTCATCGAAATCCAGAACCGTCTCGAAATTCGCTTTTGCATAAGTCGTCTTTCCGGAGCCGATCGGTCCACAGATCACATACACCATTTCACACCTACCCGCATACGCGTCAGCTTTGGAATTTTTGCAGAGTTATC
>Ga0326512_10000604_pt1 | contig 31305 bp, 22 predicted proteins | sample 1_2617_0518_D_FD_203652 | JGI IMG/M metagenome (GOLD analysis project Ga0326512, IMG submission 203652) | Bovine rumen microbial communities from UC Davis, California, United States - 1_2617_0518 | ecosystem: Host-associated > Mammals > Digestive system > Stomach > Rumen | place: USA...
TGGTGAATTTTTACACGAGTCGCTATTTTTAAAATCATAAAAAATAGCACAAAAGTATTCAGTGCTGCTTATATATCACAAATAGCGATTCTGCATATCGCTGCCATATCGCCCGTTATTTTCGCGAGTTTTCGAATACTATCATCTACCTGCGATTTCTTTTGAAACGGAATCGTGGATTCTGTCGAATTATGACGTATTATGTGCCGCCTACCTGCGGCGTTGTTGACGTCGTTCCCCAATCATTCCCAATCGATTCTAACTGTGGTAGAATTGGCGCACATAATCATTGCTTTGAGTGGTGCTGCGGAGCGACGGCCACCGTGGGAGCTGGGTATGAAATCCCAGCTAGGAGGTAGCGTCGCATGTCCCAGGATTTTGCCACGGCGTTCTACAAGTCACCTGCCTGGAGGAAAAACCGGGCAAACTACATGGTGAAGCCAATCGAGACCCCTTGGGGCGTGTGTCCGCCTGGCGTGTGCGAGAGGTGCTTCGAGAACGGCGAGATAGTCCCCGCCAAGGTCGTGCATCATCGCATCCACCTGACGCCACAGAACATAAACGACCCGCACGTCACCCTCAGCTACGACAACTTCCAGCGCCTGTGCCAGGACTGCCATGCCTTCGTCCATTCTGGGCAGACCGTCCGTGTCCGCTTCGACGAGAACGGGCAGATCGTCGAGCCACGTCAGGAGGACAGCTTCGAGCGACTGGTGATGCAGCTCACCGAGCCTGATGCCGAGCGCAGGAACATCCACAAGGAGGGCAGATGACGAACGAGCGCAACTGCAGCGGCTGCAGACACTACGACCCAGACGGAACAGCAGTTCCCGTGTGCGTGCTGCACCGCAAGTACATGAACTGGCAGTGGATATGCGGGGACTACAGCCCGTCCGAGAGGAAGGGGAATTCCGATGCCGGCAAGAAAGATGCCTAGGCCGAGGAAGGAGGACATCGACGCCGCAGTCGAGGAGCTCAAGGCCGTCATAGACATCGACTCTCTCGGTGACGTCGACAAGTTCTTCGCGCTTGACCTGATGATGGACTACGGCAAGTGGGCCGCGATAGCCAATGCCGCATGGGACGACATCGCCGCGACGGGGATACTCAACCGCCAATCGTCGGGGAGCAAGGAGAACCGTCACTTCAAGTTCAGCAAGAGCGAGTCCATCGGCGTGTTCAAGGACGCACGTGCGAGCAAGTCCGACCTGGCGATGAAGATATCGAAGTTCGTGAAGCAGGGTACGACGGAACCCGAGGAAATCGATGAGCTCTCAGCCTTTAACTCATTCTGAGCCATACATCATCGATGACAAGACCGATGCGGAGAGGTACTTCGAGGGAGTTCTTGACGGCAGCGTCATAGCCGGGCAGAAGATGCACCAGCTTGCCGAGAAGATGCTTCCGAGGATTCGCGAGGGATACAAGCACTGGCACTATGACCCCGAGGCCGCGATACGTCCCGTGCGGTTCATCGAGAACTTCTGCGTCATCCCCACGGGAAGGCTCGGGCAACCACTCATCCTCGAGCCTTTCCAGAGGATGATGGTAGAGACGATCTTCGGCTTCGTCGACGATGACGGAAACAGACAGATACAATACGCGATCATAGAGGTCTCGAGAAAATGCGGGAAGACGACGTTGTGTGCCGCGATAGAGCTGTATCTGCTCTTGGCGGACGGTGAGGGCGCACCGCAGATATATTCCGCCGCAACGTCCAAGGCGCAGGCATCGGGCGTCTACGGTGCGGCGTTGAGGATGGTGCGGCGTTCTCCGAAGCTCGCCAAGCACGTATACAAGGGCACCGTCGTGGAGCGCCAGGAGGACGGCATAATCTGCAAGGACAACCTCGGCTACATCACGAAGCTGTCCCACGAGTCATCCCACCTCGACGGCCTTGACGTCCACGGCGCGATATACGACGAGCTCGCGGCGGAGAAGGACCGTGCGGCATTCGACCTCATCCGCCAGGGTACGGGCGCACGAGACCAGCCCCTGATGATAGTCATCACGACGCAGGGCTTCGTCCGGGACAACATCTGGGACACGGAGCGCGACTACGGCGTCAGGTGGCTCGAGGACAAGCTGGAGGATGACCGCTTCCTCGGCATATTCTTCGAGATGGATGACCGCAGCGAGATATTCAACGAGCAGGCATGGCCCAAGGCGAACCCCGGTCTCGGTAGCGTCAAGAAGTGGCAGTACCTGCGCGACCAGATAACGAAGGCGAGGAACGACCCCCAGTACCTCCCCACGGTGCTCATCAAGGACTTCAACATCGTCGCGAACCAGGCGACGTCCTTCTTCACGTTCGAGGAGGCATCGTGCGACGAGACGTTCGAGTTCGACCCGAAGAGGTTCAGGTACTGCGTCGTCGGTTTTGACGTGGCCGAACGTGGCGACCTCAACGCCGCCGTGGCGATGTTCATGGAGCCGAACAACGACACCATATACGAGGAGGCCATGTACTGGATAGCCGAGGAGCAGATAAAAATCAACTCCAACTCACAGAAGCAGAGGGACGGCGTGCCGTACCACCAGTGGGCTGCGGACGGGTGGCTTCAGATAGTCGAGGGTGACAAGGTCGACCAGATAGTGTTCATCGACTGGATGAGGTCACTCGCGGACAAGGGTCTGTACATATATGCCGTGGGGTTCGACAAGTGGCACGTCGACGACTGGACGAGGAGACAGCTCGACCTCATGGTGGGCAAGGGCCGCGTATCGGAGGTCATACAGGGGGCGCTCACCCTGTCCTCGCCGATGAAGGAGATAAAGATCGACCACCGTGCCAACCGCATCGTGGACAACGGCAATCCAGTGACGAGGTGGTGCAGGCTCAACGTCATGGCGAAGTACGACACGAACGACAACGTGACGCCGATAAAGAAGGGCCTGACCGCATCGAACCGCATCGACGGGTTCATGGCGGAGCTTGACGCATACATAACACTCAAACGTCATTGGGAGGGGTACCAAGCGTCTCTGTGATATATGGAAAATGTGCTTATGTGACTTGCATAGCACTTTAGGATGTGATAAGGTGAACACATGGCACAATTGGCTAAAAATTAAGCCGTACAGCAAGCATGTTATGAATACACCCGATATTAGGGGTGCTATTTGGGACTTCTAAGCAAACTGGTCCAACCGCTGAAATCCCTCTTCAACCAGCCGACGGAAAACATGCAGACGGGCTACAGGACGTTCACCGAGTACGCCCCGGCCTTCGCATCGTGGGACGGAAGTCTCTACGAGCAGCTGCAGATACGCTCGATCATAGAGCGCATAGCCACGTCGTGCTCGAAGCTCAAGCCCGAGTTCGTCGTGCCTGACGGTTCGGGCGGTTCGATACCGAGGGTGCAGCGGTTGTTCTCGTCGTGGCCCAACGACATGCAGACGTGGCCCGAGTTCCTGAAGCTGGTATCAGGCAGGCTCTTCGCGGACACGGTCACATACGTCGTGCCTGGCTACGACCCAGACCGCTCAATCAACTCCCTGTGGTCATTGAAGCCGTCCTATGTCGAGGTGGTCGAGTTCGAGGGCGAACCCTGGATAAGGTTCCACCTGATGACGGGGGAGATACAGGCGTTCCCGTTCTACGACGTCGCGATACTCACGAGGTTTCAGCTCACGAGCGACATCTTCGGCGGCGGGAACAAGCCCCTTGTCCCCACGCTCAGGCTCATGGACGCACAGAGGCAGGCAGAGGAGATAGCCCTCCAGACGGGAGCGAACATCCGTTTCATCGGCAAGGTGAGCGGCATGGCGCACCACGAGGACATCGAGAAGAAGAAGAAGGCGTTCGCCGACGCGAACCTCGGCCCGAACAACACCTCCGCAGTGATGGCATACGACCAGAGCTGGGAGGAGATAAAGCAGATCAAGTCGGACAGCTACACCATCAACACCGACGAGATGGAACGCATCAACAAGGCGCTCTTCGCGTACTTCGGCATAAACCAGGACATATTGGAGTCGAGGTTCAACGAGGAGTCGTGGTCGGCGTTCTACGAGAACGTCGTGGAGCCATTCGCGATACAGCTGGGTGAGAAGCTGACGAAGCTGCTGCTCACGGCGACGCAGGTGCGCAAGGGCAATCGAATCATGTTCTCGTCGAGCTACCTCGAGTACGCCACGACCGACTCGAAGATAAAGGTCGCGAACCTGCTCATGACAGCGGGTCTCGGCTACCGCAACGAGGTGCGCGAGATATTCCAGCTGCCGCACGTGCCGGGCGGGGACGTCTTCATGGTGCGTGGCGAGTACTACATGATCGACAACGACAACAACGTCATAGCCGAGTCGGGCGGTCATGGTGGCACGAGCTACGGCGGCTGGGGCAACCACTACCACGACTACGGCGATGACTACCACGACATCGACGAGCCCGATGACCATGACGATGATGACGAGGTGTCCCGTGCGCTCAAGCGCCAGGTGGCAAGGCTGGTCGAGCGAAGGCTCAAGGGGCTGACGATATGATGACCGTCACCGACTACCTCGATGCCGCAAGGCCGTACGACACGGCCATGGCGGATGCGATGCGTGAGGCGTGCGGCGCGGAGAGACGCCGAGAGAGGACGCCGTACGTCATCGACCACGACGAGTACGCGAGATGGGTGACGCGCATGCATGAGGCGTACTGGGGCAGCAACTCCACGAAGCATCTCAGCGAACGCGACGTCGAACACATGTGCGGGTTACTCAAGGATAGATAGCAAAGGAGGCCGAGATGCCTTACAAACCGTCCGAGAGACAATACAGGAGCTTTGCGGCTTCCAACTTCCAACCGGTAGCCAAGGAGGTCAACCTTGACGCCGACGGCAACATGGTGCCGCAGGAGCCATCATACAAGGTGCGCGGCTATTGGACCGTGTTCTCAAGCGAATATGAGCTGTATCCTCGGAGCAAGAACTGGCCTGCCGAGTACGAGCAGATTGACCCTCACGCGCTCGACAATGCCGATATGAGCGACGTGATCTTCCAAGAAAACCACGAGGGGAGCCCTCTCGCCAGGCAGCGCAACGGTTCGCTCAAGCTCGGCATCGACAGTCATGGCGCATGGTGCGAGGCCGACCTTGGCGGATGCCAGCGTGGACGTGACCTCTACGAGTCCATCTGCAATGGGCTCATTGCTGAGATGAGTTTTGGCTTCGTCATCGCAAGTGATGATGACGGAGACGGATACACGACCTTCAGGGACGAGCAGGGTGACTATCACACCACGATAACGCGAATATCCCGTGTTTACGACTGCTCGGCGGTTTCGATCCCAGCCTCGCCCTACACGGAGATATCGGAGATGCGCAAGCGTTCCTACCTTGCAGCGACCATCGAGGCCGACAGGAAGGCCGAGGAGGAGCAGCGCAAGGCTGAGGAAGAGGCCGAGCAGCTTCGCATCCAGCAGGAGCAGCAGAGGGTCGAGCGCATGAGGAGACGTGCGCTGGCGCTGCGGCTCATCAACGTATAGGTATTCCACCCGCAAGGGTTCTGATACATGGCACTTTCCTCTCGACGGAGTGATCGGGCGGACGCGACGGGAGTCGTCGTGACGTGCGGCACGCGGAGCGCGTGTCAACATTCCACAATCGAGCAAGAAGGGAAATGCCCAAGATGTTTGAGGCTTATTCCGCCGCCCAGTACAGGGCACTCGACCACGACGCGTTCGTGGCACGCAAGCAGCAGGTAATCGACCTTATGAACTCCGAGGAGCTCCCCGAGGGCGTCACCATCGAGATGCTCGAGGCCGAGGCCGACCTCATCATCGCCGACGCGGAGCGCCGCTCCAAGGCGAACAAGCTCTTCAACGCAAAGGTCGAGGCCGTCGCGAACGGCGCAGGCACCGTCATCGCCACCACCGAGGAGCGCAGCGATGACTCCGAGAAGGAGGAACGTGCGATGCCCAAGGCAGAGGTGACAGGTTTCCAGGCACGCAACCGCGAGGCTTCGCAGAGGTTCACCGATACCAAGGAGTATCGTACCGCGCTCGCCAACCACATCCTCGGTCGCTCCCGCATGTCGGGCGAGATGCTCGCCAAGGCCATCCAGGAGCGTGCGAACACCCAGGTTGACATCAACGAGGCGTTCACCAACATGACCGACCCGACCTTCTCGAACACCATCTCCTCGCTGGTCATGGTTCCCATGACGCTCACCGAGGAGGTCCAGAAGGAGCTGCGCGAGGACGCCGTCCTCTTCCCGAAGATCAACCGCACCTCGGTGCAGGGCGGCATCGCGGTCTCAGAGTATGACCTGCAGGTGACCGGCGGCTGGATCGGGGACAAGGAAGTCACCCCGTACCAGGAAGACTACGATGCCGAGGTCTTCACCTGGGGCTGGCACCAGTTCGAGGCGCGTTTCGCGCGTACCTTCCTCGCCCAGGCGCTCATGTCCGACACCTACGTCCAGCAGCTGGCGCCCGCACTCGCCGAGTGCTATGCCAACGCCATCGACACCGCCATCTACAAGGGCACCGGTGTCGGCCAGCCGCGTGGCATCATCACCGACCTGCGCCTGGTCGGCTCGGACGGTGAGGGTCTCGACTCGACCCTTACGAACTTCTACACCCAGCGCACCGGCACGGGCAAGGGCCGCGCACTCATCGTCGACGTCACCCCCGACGAGATCGATGACTGGAAGTTCTGGTCGAGGATTCTCTACAACACCAAGTTCAACCGTCTCTATCGTGGCTCTGGCGAGCTGCTCGTCGCAGACGGCACCTGGGGCAACCACGTCAACGTGCTCCACGATGACAACAACCGTCCCATCGCCCTCGACAACCCGCTGGTGCAGGAGCACGCGCTCACGCTGCGTGGCGTCGGCAACGTGTCCACCCTGCCCAACACCGTCATGGCGTCGTTCGACGACGCGAACACGGGCGACGTCATCGGCGTCTACGGCAACCTGCGCAACTACACCATGAACATCCAGCCGGGCATGCCGCTCACCACGACCTCCTGGGACGACCACGAGACCAACACCCACAAGACCAAGATCCTGACCGCCATGGACGGCAGGGTCTCCAACCCGTTCGGTTGGCTCATCCTCAGGAAGGGTGTCGGGGCATAAGCCGTAACCATATGGCTTTCTTCGGAGGGTCGGGCGCGTGCCTGGCCCTCCGTTCACGTTAATGCGGCAATCGATATTCTCTCGGCTGCATCGGTCGAGCACGGACGTGGAGAGCAGGTAAGACTCGTCACATTCGATGTGGCGAGCACAGCTCGTGGAAGCGTCAAGCCCCCGGCTTTAGCTGTGGGGTAGATGACATCTATCGAATGGAGGGACGGATGTCGATACAGACTAACGCCGACAACCTCCGCGACCTCATCCGAAACCTCGGCGGCGAGCCGAGGGGAAGAACCATCGCCGAGCTGCTCGACCAGATCGAGACGCTCGCCCCCGAGGGTGGAGGCGGTGGAGGCGGTGGCGCGGCGTCAGACGCCGCCCTGTCCGACGAGGACATGGACTACGTCTTCAGGGACGGTGAGTGACGATGCTAAAGGTAAAGGTGCTGAGACGGTTCTGGGACATAAAGGAGCGCCGTACGAGGTACGTGGGAAGCGAGTTCGTGACCACGGACGCGAGGGCGTGGGAGATAAAGGGAAGCATTCCCGACTACGTCGAGGTCGTCCCCGTGGACGAGAGCCCAAAGGCTCCCGAGGACGTCCCCGAGACGCCGAAGCCGACCGTCGCTACGCAGACCGTGGGAACGACCCACGTCGAGGAGCCTCAGGAGCCAGAGACGGCTCCCGATGAGGCGGAGACCACGGACTACTCCGCGATGACCGTCGCCGAGCTCAAGGCACTGTGTGCCGAGCGCGGCATCGAGGTGCCCAAGCGTGCCAAGAAGGCTCACCTCGTGGAGCTGTTGGAGGGATAACGCGATGCTCATCGACGTCGTACGCAAGGCGATGCGCGTCACCTCCACGATGACGGATGACGAGATAGAGATATACATCGAGGCTGCGAAGGCCGACATGCGCCGTCTCGGAATCCGCAAGGAGCTCATAGCCGACGAGAAGACCATGCATCCGATGGTCAAGCACGCGATCATGTGCTACTGCGCGAGCAGCTACGGCCTGGAGAACCCAGACGCCACGAGATACCACAACGACTACGTGTGGATAGTGACGAGCCTGGTCAACAGCTCCCTCAACGAGACGCTGTACGAGGAGCCGGTCGAGGAGACCACGGACGAGCCTGCCGAGGAGCCTGATGGCGAGACGCCCGACGGCGACTCGCAGGGCGAGGATGGTGACACCCCGTAATGTGGAACGAGACGGTAACGCTCGTCAAGAACGCCGACCCGTGGCAGGACTCATCGGGCGGATGGCACGAGGGCAAGGTAACGAAGCGCGAGGTGTTCTGCAAGGTCGGGATGCTCGGCACCCTGACCATGGCCCAGCTGCGCTCGTCCGAGATACGTATCACTGGCAACGACTCGCCGCCCGAGGTCGGTCTCAGGTCGATGCACGTCATCTACGTCAAGCAGATTGACTACGACGACGAGCCGACCGTCATATTCCGTGGCGAGGAGATGGACGTCATCGGCCTGACCTCGGAGCGCGAGTCCTACAAGATGATCATCAGGAAGCGCATCGGAAATGGCTAGGACCATCGACCATGACAAGTTCGAGCTGACGCTCGAGGAGATACTCGACACCATCGGCAAGAAGGCGGGCGAGCGTACTCCCGAGGTAATCAAGAGGGGTGCGCAGAGAACCGCGTCGTACTGGCGGAGCAGGGCGAAGAAGCTCTGGGGCGAGAAGACGGGAAAGACCTACAGGAAGACCGGCAAGGACTACACGGTAGGCAAGTACTCGCGCTCGATAAGGTCCCACATGCTCGACGAGAGCCAGGAGCATCCGTCAGCCGAGGTCGGTGCGCCGAAGATGGCCGGCCTCGTCCACCTGCTCGAGAACGGCCACGCCAAGGTCGGCGGGGGACGCGTGCCCGCGTACGTGCACGTCGACCCAGCCGCCAAGTCAGGCTTCAGGTACACCATCGAACTGGCCGAGAAGATGATTGACGAGGTGCTCGATGAGTCTTGACGAGGTGCTCTTCTCGGAGCTCAGGACGGTCTGCCCCGGGACGTACGTCTCGTGGCCGACCGGCAAGGCTCCGCCCCTCCCGTGGTTCGCGTACAAGCGCGAGCATGACGGCGAGGTGTTCGCGGACAACACCAACTACGGGCTGATGCCCAGGTACAGGGTTGAGCTTCTCTTCAAGGAGAAGGACGACTCCCTCATCGAGGACTTCGAAGCCGCCCTGTCAAGGGTCGGCACTTGGAAGCTGTACGAGGCGGACTACCTCGACAGCGAGAAGTGCATCGACCACGACTATCGGATAACGCTGTTACCGAACAGAGAGACGGAGACAGAAGATGGCAGATAACAAGGTACGCTTTGGTGCGTCAAACGTAAGGTACGCCGTCGAGGCCCAAGACGGCACCTACGGCCAGTGGAAGCGTCTGGCAGGCACCGTCCAGATTTCCTTCGAGCCGCAGGGCTCCCAGAACACGTTCTATGCTGATAACGTGGGATACTTTATTAGTAATGGTGCGGCATCGGACACCATCTCGGTAGAGATCGCCGACCTCACCGACCAGGCGAAGATCGACCTGCTCGGCTTCATCCAGGACGAGACCTCCGGCCTCCTCATCGAGCCGGTCACCTCGGAGCGCAAGCCGTTCGCACTCGGCTTCCAGGTCGAGGGCGACGCGAACCACCTGCGCGGCGTCCGCTACGGCGGCACCCTCAACCGTCCGTCCGAGGCTCATAACACCACCACGGACTCCACCGACCCCGACACCCTCACCATCGAGGGCACGTTCGTCGGCAAGACGTTCACCATCAACGGCGAGGAGATCGCGATCCTCGGCGCCGCATGCACCGACGCGGGCGACACCCACGCCGCATACGACAAGTTCTGGAACGCCGTGCCCGTGCCTGGCACCGCGCCGTCCAACGGATAAACAATCGAATACAAAACTGCCAATGCTCGAAACTGCGGCGCACTTCGTCCTGGAGTGCGCCGCTTTTTGTGTATTCACAGGGGAACAGGGGAATCCAATGGCAATCATCGACTACGGTGACGGCGAACGCGAGTTCAGGTGCACGGCCATAACGTGCATGATATACGAGCAGGAGTTCGTGGGCGACCCGAACGACAGGGTCACTGGTGACCTCATCGCCGACACGATAGGCAAGGTCACACTTTCGTCCAACGACGTGCTTCACGTGACCGACGAGGGCGCCTACGTCACCACGGTGCTCGACTACACGCAGGTCAACTGGAACGCGATATTCCGCGCGTTATGGGCGATGCTCAAGACCGCGCAGGAGAACGGCGGAGGCGGCACTCCGATACCAGGATTCAAGACGTGGCAGTCGAAGCTCATGTCCTACGAGCCCGACATGAAGGAGCTCTCCTACGCGGTTCAGGAAGAGCTCATGAGAGGCTTGTTTCGATCCGGAGCCGCTGCCTCCGGAAAAACCAGCGAGGAAGAGTAAGGACAAGCTCCCGTACACGTCGATCATCAACTCGGCACTCGGCATCGGGCTCTCGATGCGTGACATAGCCGAGATGTCGTGGGGACGCCTCGTCATGATGCTCCAGGCGAAGGCGCATTCGTACAGGACGTCCAACGAGCCCAGGGAGGCAACGTGGGCAGAGATAACCGCGTGGGCTGGCGTGGGAATGCTCTAGTGATGTAGGGAGGACTCAGTGGCCGAAACCTATCGTGGCCTGACGATACGCATCGGAGGGGACACAACGGCGCTCACGAAGGCGCTGAAGTACTCGAACGGCGCCATCAGCCAGACTCAGGTCGAGCTCACCAAGCTCGCACAGGCGCTCAAGATGGACCCCACGAACGTGCAGGTGTACAACACCCACCTCAGCTACATGGGGCAGCAGGCATCGAACACCGCAGCCAAGCTCGCCCAGCTGAGGGATGCGCAGGAGAGGGTCGCGAACGAGCACATCCAGATAGTCGACCAGGGCGCGGTGAAGGAAGCCGCCACGACGTTCGACGAGTTCGTGCAGAAGTACCGCGACGGCTCTGCCAACATCGCCGCCGACACGCAGAGCGTGAAGCGCGTCCTCGACTCGTACACGGAGCAGCTCAGGAAGGTATACAACGAGGTGACCGGGTACGTCGAGAAGGCCAACGGCCTTGAGACGGACAAGCTGACGGCGGCGTTCGAGCTCGCCATGACGCCCGCCGAGAAGCTCGGCGACAAGGTCGCTGAGATAAAGGAGAGGTTCAGCACGCTTCCCGACGGCATGGACAGGTCGGAGGAGAGCGTCGAGAAGCTCATGAAGAAGGTCGAGGAGCTGAGCGGGTCGTTCGGGAAGTTCTTCAACGAGGACAAGCTCACCTTCGACTTCAAGTCGTTCTACAAGGCGCTTGACGACTTCAAGGCGAAGACCGAGGGCGTGTTCTCCGTCGCACGCAGCGACGCGCAGGAGATGGCGGCTTCCATCAATGCGTACGTCACCCGTTCCAAGACGACACTCGAGAACATGGGCAAGCTGGATGACAGCTCGGCCATCGCGAAGATGAGCGAGAACATCGTCAACTACATCACGAAGATGCTCGGTTCGGTCGACCTCTTGTCCGAGAAGTTCAACAACGCGAACCAGAACGTCAGCCTTGACCACATCGAAGAGGTGCTGTCATCGCTTGCCGAGGAGATGGGCATGTCCGAGGACCAGATCCTCGACTTCCTCGGCGAGCTCGAGGAGCTCAAGAGCGGCTTCAAGGAAGCCGACACCGAGTACAAGAACATGCTCAACGCGGAGCAGCTCATAGACCTCGAGGTCGAGATACAGAAGACCGAGGCGCAGTTCCAGTCGATGGCTAGGGCCATGGCTGACCTGAATGTGCCTGATGCCATAAGCCGTACGCTGCTGTACATACAGGAGAACGTCAACGCACTGTCCGATTCGTTCAGGCAGCTCATCGCAACCGCGAGTGACATGTCCACCATCATCTCCCAGTCGGGTCAGATGTCGGTTAACGTCGACTTCGGAGACCCCACGTCGAACGTGCATGCGTTCGAGGTGGCGCTGCGTTCGCTCGTCGAGTCGGAGCAGACCGTCGAGGAGGGGCTTGCCGCCATACGCCGCGAGATGGACGAGTTCGCCGGCAACGGGGTGTTCCTCGAGGACGTCACGGACAGCACGAAGTCGGCGACGCAGCAGCTCTATGACGCCAAGGACGCGCTTGCCGACGCCAACGCCGAGGCCAACTCGCTCACTGGCACGGTCGAGATGCTGAGCTCCACGCTCGAAGCCCTCAAGGCCATGGGTGACCTCACCTCGCAATCGCTGATCGTCGGCCATGACAGCAACGAGTTCACCGACGCCACGAAAGAGGTAATCGACTACATCACCGCAGTCGAGAAGGTCGAAGACCAGGAGATGAGACGTCTCGAGGAAATCGACAAGCACGAGAAGAAGCTTGCAGAGCTCCGTGGCTCACTCGACGAGACCGGCAAGCACTACGTCAACCTCGCGACCGCCGAGCAGAAGGTGAAGGACGCGCAGCAGGCGTTCGAGGACGCGAAGATGCGTGCCGCGCTCGAACAGCTCCAGACGGACCTCGTCAACACGCAGAACCAGACCCTGAAGGTCGATGCCGCGATACGCAAGCTCGCCGAGAGCATGACGCAGCAGATGACCACGAACTTCAGCGCGATGCTGTTCGGTGATTCCGACAAGCAGCTGAAGTCGATGTCCGACTCCTTCGACAATGCGATAGAGAGAGCCAAGACATTCAAAAAGCTCTCCGAAGAGATGCCGAAGAGCGTGGAGACGTCGGCGAAGAAGACCGAGGCGTTCGCCGATGCCATAAAGGTCGGCGAGGCATATGTGCAGGAGCTTCGCAACCAGCTGGCTAACATCGACCTCAGCGGCGCCGAGGACGATATCGCGGCGCTGAAGGAGGAGTTCGGCAGCGCACAGGCGGCGGTCGAGGGCCTCACGCAGGAGGCAAGCTCCCTCAACACGAAGCTGGTGCAGCTCAGCGCCCAGCGCGACCTCGCGCCGGAGGGTTCCGAGAGGTGGGTCGAGCTCAATGCCGAGATCAAGGACATCGAGGATGCGCTTGAGGACGTAAGGGGCGTGCTGAACGGCGTCGCCGGTGATGACGCAGGCGCGATAATGATAGCCCGTGCCGAGAAGCTGTCTGACGAACTCGAAAAAGCCGAGGCGACGCTGGCCAACCTCAAAAGCGGAAAGCTCCCAGAGGGCGGCAGCTCGGGCGACTCGGCGGCGTTCGAGCAGGCCCTTTCGCGCATCGTCCAATATGCCGAGCGCATCGGCGGGGCCGTGATCGAGTCCGCCAACACCATCGACTCGGCATACAGGGACATGCGCAAGACCGTCGAGGGCACCGAGGCGCAGTTCAAGTCGCTGAAGGACGCTGCGATAGAGTTCTCCCAGACCCATGCGGTATCGTCGGACACACTGCTCGAGATGGAGGCGCTGGGCGGTCAGCTCGGCGTGGCGGTCGACGAGCTCGGCGAGTTCGGCGAGGTCGCATCGAACCTCGACATAGCGACGGACATCGACGCCGAGACCATAGCGTTGCAGCTGGGCCAGATAAGCAACGTCATGGATGACCTCGACGGCGCCAAGTTCGACCAGTTCGGTGACGCGCTGGTACGACTGGGCAACAACATGGCGGCGCAGGAGTCGTCGATCATGAACGTGGCCCAGAGGATGTCATCGGTCGCGAACGTCGCAGGCATGTCCGCACCAGACCTCCTCGCATGGTCTGCCGCAATCGCCAGTACCGGACAGCGCAGCGAGAGCGCCGCAACCGCAATCAGCAACACAATGACGGGCATATCCGCAGCGGTAGCCAAGGGCGGGGACACGCTCAACTCATTCGCAGGCATCGCGAAGATGTCGGCGCAAGACTTTGCGACAGCGTGGCAGAACAACCCGACCGAGGCGCTGAAGGCGTTCATCGAGGGACTCGAGTCCCTGAACGACACGAACACCGGCGCCATCGCCGCCCTTGAGGAGATGGGCATATCGTCGGTCAGGCAGGAGACGGCACTACTCGGCCTGGCGTCCACCGTAGACGTTCTTGACAACGCCCTCACCATGTCGAACGACGCCTTCAACGGCGTGTCTGACAAGTGGGGCGACGCGGGTGACGCGGCGATAGAGGCACAGCGAAAGTCCGAGGGATTCTCGGGCTCGCTGACCATCCTGAAGAACAACACCGCTAACCTTGCCGAGTCACTCGGCAACTCACTCGTGCTTCCCATGCAGGTCGCATCCGAGGCGATAGCGGGGCTCACCACCTTCCTGAACGCGCTGCCCGGGCCGGTGAAGGACGTAGTCATCGGGTTCACGGGGTTCACCGCCGTCGGCGCACTTGCGTTGGAGGCCGTCGACAAGCTGAAGAAGGGCTTCAAGGACCTCGGCGACCTGAAGGCAGGGTCTGCCATCAAGGAGATCGCAGACAAGCTCGCCGACCTCATACCGGCCCTGGAGAAGGGCTCCACGCTTGCCGCCGCGCTCGGAACCGGCCTTGCCCTCGGTGGCGTCGTGCTTGCCGCCGCAGCGATAGGCGAGATCGTGCAGGCGCTTGCAGACGCCAAGAAGAAGGCGGAGGAATACGAGAGTGCCCAGAACCGCCTGACCGAAGCGGGCGAAAGGCTCGAGAAGGCGACGGATGGCGCCACGGGCGCACAGAAGTCGTTTGGTGACGCACTTGACGTCGTCAAGGAAAAGGCGAAGGATACCGTCGAGTACATCAACGAAATCGCCGACAGGGAAGATGCGCTTGCCGAGCGCATGGAGAACCGCAACTTCGAGCTTGACTTCGACCTCAGCAGGGTCGAGGCGGCACGCGAGAAGATCGACGAGCTGGCGAACTCATCGAAGAACCTCACCTACGAGCAGAGGATGGAGCTGCAGGACGCAATCAACGAGGTGAACGACGTCATGGGAACGTCGCTCACGCTGTACGACTCCGTCAACGGCCTCATCAAGGAAGAGGGCTCCGAGGCATCACTCACGACCCAGCAGCTTGACGAGCTCATCGACAAGCAGACGAACGGCATGAAGGGCAAGGCCGCGTTCGACAACATGACCGACTCCGCGAAGGAATACCATCGTGCGATAAGTGACGTCAACGAGTACGAGAACAAGATGGAGGAGCGTCGCAAGGCGCTCACCGAGCTGTACAAGGAGTATTCGGACACCCTCGACAACGTCAGTACCACACAGGGCGGTCTCAACGGCGTGACCAAGCTGACGCTCGACCAGTACATCGAGCAGGACGCCGAGATGCAGAAGCTGAAGGAGAACTACAACACGGCGCAGCAGGCGGTCAAGGACTTCGAGTCGACGCAGGACGGTGCCGCAGACACCGCGAAGGAGTTCGGCAGCGAGGAGGCCGCCGCCGCCGAGGCCGCGAACGCGGCCATGGTCAAGGCGCTCGGGACGCTCCCCGCGCTGACGGAGACGCTCAATGTCGATGCGGGCGCGAACATCAGGAACCTCGCAGACCACCTCCTCGACCTCGGCATCACCACGGAAGACCTCGCCGACCTCACCGACTACCAGCTCAGCAAGATCGGCAGCGCCTACGACGGCACCATAAAGTCCGTCGAGGACGTCCTGAAGCAGCTGGGCATCAGCTTCGGCGAGACATCCGACCAGATATCGGACGCGGCGGAAGACGCGGCTGACTCACTCGCCGCATCCGCCGAGCAGATAGAGGCGGTCAAGAAGGTCCAGGATGCCATGTACGACAAGGTCAAGGCTGACTACGACAAGGAGTCCGAGGCCCTCAAGGCCAGCAACGACAGGAAGTACACGGAGACGAAGCGCGGGTTGGACGCCCAGTACGACATCGTAAAACGCGGGCTCGACCAGCAATACGACGAACACAAGAGAAAACTGGACGCCGAATACGACGCCATGAAGACGGACTTCGACCGCAAGTACGACCTCAAGAAGAAGGAGTACGACAAGCAGTACGAGCTGGAGAAGAGCAGCAGGGACAAGGAATACGACAATCTCAAAAAGGACCTTGACAGGGCATACAACGAGGAAAAGAGAAGCCGGGACAACGCATACAACCAGCTCAAGAAAGACCTCGACGCCCGCTACAAGCTGGAGAAGGAAGCCAGGGACAGGCAGTACGAGGAATACAAGAAGGTCCTCGACGCACAATATGACGCACAGAAGAAATCCCTGGACGCCGAGTACGACCAGCTGAAGAAATCCCTGGATGAGCAGTACAAGGCACGCAAGAAGGCTCTCGACAATGCGTACAGCGACCGAAAGAAGTCCCTCGACAAGGAATACAAGGAAGCCCAGAAGGCCAGCAAGAAGTACCTCGAACAGTACAAGAAGGACCAGAAGGCCGAGGTCGATGCGTTCAAGAAGGCCACGGACACCCGCGTCGCGCAGATGAAGCGCGAGCTTGACGAGAAGAAGAAGCTCATCAATGCCGACAAGGAACGCAAGACGGGTGACATCGACAAGCGCATCGCTGCGCTGAAGGGCGAGACCGAGGCCGAGGAGAACGCCCAGAAGGAGCGCGAGGAACAGGAGAAGCTGTCCGAGCTTCGCAAGAACGTCGAGAAGGCGAAGTCGCGTCGCACCAGGGCCGAGGCCGAGAAGGCGTACAACGACTACCTCGCCGAGATCGAGATGGAGGCTGCGAAGGAACGCCGCGAGGCGATGATAGAGCAGCTCGAGCAGGAGAAGGAGATCGTCGAGACCGACGCCGACGAGCGCATCGCCAAGGTCGAGGAGCAATACGACGCCGAGATAGAGGCGTACAAGACGAGCCGTGACCTTCAGCTGCAGGTACTCCAGGAGCATCTCAACGCGATGTACGAGGCGGAACAGGAAGCCGAGAACCTCAAGCTGGAACAGCGCAAGGAGCGCAACGACGCCGAACTTGCGTCAATCAAGGAACGCAACGACGCCGAGCTCGAGACGATGAAGGAGAACCAGGCGTTGCAGCTGGAGCAGCGCAAGGCCGCAAACGAGGCGATGCTCGCGTCCGCCAAGGAGCGCAACGACGCCGAGCTCGAGGCGATGAAATCAGCACACGAGGTCGAGCTGGAGCAGATCAAGCTCGACAACGACGCCGAGCTCGAGGCGATGAAGTATGCCCACGAGCAGGAGCTCCAGGACATCAAGGACACGAACGCACAGAAGCTCGCCGACCGCAAGGAGACCTACACGCAGGAACTCGCGGCCATCCAGGAGTCCAACGCCAACCAGCTGCAGGCATACAAGGACGGCCAGGAGCAGGAGCTCGCCGCGAAGAATCTCGCGCACGAGCAGGAGCTCCAGAAGATGAAGTACGACAACGAAGAGATACTCAAGCAGAAGAAATACGACATAGAGGACTACCTCAAGGTCGTCCAGGGGCAGTACGACGGCGAGCTCAAGAAGATGAACGATGCCCACGAAGCCAGTCTCAAGAGTCTCCAGGAGTATCACACCCAGCTACTCGAGAAGATGCGCACTGGGCAGGTCGAGGTCGATTCGGTGCTTGACACAGGAGTGCAGTCGGTCGACACGAAGGCGAAGGAAGCCGAGAAGGCGTTTGACACCGGCACCGCGCCGATGGCAGAGCATGGCAAGAAGAACGCCGAGAACGGAATGAAGAGCCTCTGGAACACCATCAACGAGAACTCGGGCAACGTCGGTTTCGCGGTGAAGGAGGGCCCCGTTAAGGCGGCTTCCGACGAGATGTCACTGCTCCCCGACGTGTTCAAGAAGAGTGCCGAGAAGAGCGTCAGCGACTATGCGGGCACGGTCAAGGGGGCGAAGGACGTCGCCTCGTCCACGAAGCACCTGAGGGACACCGCGACCAAGGAAGCGAACAAGACAAAGGATGACTTCGGCAAGGCGGCTGACGTAGGAGCCAAGGAATACGGCAAGAAGCTGAAGGGCAGCAACGAGGGCAAGGAGGGCGCGAACAAGCTCAAGAAGAGTGCAACCGGCGCCCTCGAGTCCTTCCCCAACGAGGCCGGAAAAATCGGAACCGAAGGCGCGAAGAAGTTCATGGAATCGTTTGGGTCATATGACGCAACGGGCTCCGTGACGAACATCGTCAACAAGATGGTTAACAACCTGAACAGCCGCACCGAGGACTTCAGGATCGTCGGTCACAACTTCGCCGTGGGAATGATAAACGGCACCAACGAGGTCAACCTGCCGCAACGCGCATACGAGCTCGCGATTGAGACTCTCAACCAGATGAAGGCGGGACTGGACGAGCACTCGCCGTCGAGGAAGACGATGGAAATCGGACGGTACTTCGTCCAAGGTGCCGAGATAGGAATCGAGCAGGAGTCATCCCGCCTCGAGCGGCAGACGAGGCTCCTCGCGCAGTCGATGGCCGACGGGATCACCCCGACGCTCGACGCCAAGAGGTTCAAGGACAAGTCGGCGAAGTTCCTCTTCGAGTATCGTGGTGTCCTGAAGGAAATGCTCGCGATAGCGGGGAGGAACGCCGACGGGATCAGCTCCGTCTCGAACGCTCTTGATTCTGACCGTCTGAGGACGGCTGCGAACAAATACCTGTCCGAGTGCCGAAAGAGCGTTGACGAGGTTCTGGCGGCTGCTGAGACATATGCCAGGAGCGCCGACGAGTTCGACGCCAGCTTCGACGTCGCGTCGTTCCGCGAGAGCGCGAGCCAGTATGCGTCGACATACCGCGAGACGATAGACGACGTCATCAAGATGATGCTCGACTACAACAAGATATCCGAGCACAACGGCTCGGGCACGCTGGTATCAAGCTTCGACATCGACGAGCTGCGGCGTGAGTCAGAGGGCTTCATGGCCGAGTACGCCAGGGCAATCGACAACGTGGAGGCCATCGCACGCGAGCACATAGATGGCGTCGGCACGTTCGACGCCGAGTTCGACACCACCGCACTGAACGCACGGGTCGGGACGTTCACCAACGCATACCAGGATGCCATATCGACGCTTGACGGGATGGCAAGGGAGCACGTCGACAATTCCGCGACGTTCGACACGGAGTTCAACCTGCAGTCGGTGCGGGAGAGGTCGCAGGCATACCTCAACGAGTACCGCCAGGTGCTGGCGGCGCTGTCGGAATACGCAAGGCAGTACTCCGAGCAGGTGGGCGGATACGACGTGGGTGGCCTTGGTGACGGGGTGACCATCGGCACGGACATCATGACGAGCATCCTTGACGGCATGAGACGCATGGAGGGCGAGCTCAGCGAACAGGTCGCGCGTCTCGTCAACGTCATCGAAGACGGCTTCGACCCGACGCTGGACATATCGTCCATGAACTTCAGCGCAAGCAGGATGCTGTCCTCGATGGGTGCGTCGATGGACTCCATGGTCGGCGAGTGGAAGCGTGGCGCCGCAGACATGAGGGCCGCGCAGGCGGCACTCGTTGCCGACGTGACGAGCGAGCAGGCAGCGCTGGCCCGCAGGATCACCGTCGTTGTCGAGGGCGGGTTCGGGGACAAGCGGCTCGCCGCCCAGGTCACCGAGTTCCTCGACGACACGGTGCAGGCGGCATACGAGGCCATCGACAGGATCAACTCGCGCATGAGGAACAGCGCGGCCGAGATAGCGGCCATGCAGGCGGAGGCGTTCGGGAGGACGCAGTACGTTGCCATGGCGCAGTCGGCGCAGCCGGCGACGGTGAACATCAACGTGACCCTGACAGACGTGACGATACGCGAGACGGCTGACATCGACAGGCTTGCCCAGGCGCTCGCACAGAGGACCAATCAGATCATGCGTTCCAGGATAGGGTGATGACACGTGATCATGCCATATGACATCAGCAGCTCCTACGGAGACTACTGCTTCGAGGAGCGTGACATCATCGTCGAGCAGATACACGATGACCCGCCCGAGCTCAAGGTCGACGTGTTCGACCGCGTGGGCGGGGACGGCTCGGTGCTGAGGTCGGCGCATCTCGGCGAGAGGACGATTACGCTGGAGTGCCGTGCGTATCGCAACAGGTGGCGTGAGTTCGACAGGGTCAAGGACGAGATGTCGCAGCTGCTCCTCAAGGACGGGGAGCAGGTGCTTTCCCTGCGCAACCACTTCGGCGAGTACTACATGGCGCGTCTTGTCGCGTTCAAGGAGTCCGACCGAATCGGCGGTACGGGAATCGGCCAGTTCACGCTGACGTTCACGGCATACGACCCGATACGGTTCGGCGCGAAGCAGCGTGCGACGGTGCCGAGCGGGGGGTCGGTCGACATCGACGTGTCGGGCAGCTACCCCGCCACGTTCACCGTCAGCGCGTCCCTGGCGTCACGTGACTCGTCGACGAAGCTGTGGGGACTCAGGTTCGATCACGGCGACTTCCTGTACGTGTCGGTGCCGACGACCAACTCGACCAGCATAAGCCTGGATAGCTATACGGGGCTGGTGCGGGTGTCGAACCAGCCGTCGATAGTGACGCTTGAGTCGAACTGGCCCAGGCTTGACGCGGGAAGGCACACCGTCGACATGACGATGGGCACGGGGTCGGCGACGATAGAGTGGCAGGAAAGGAACGTGTGACATGGGATATCCCGTTGATCGCATCCAGCTTTACAACCAGAACGGCGTGCCCCTGCCCGAGCTGTACCCGAACGAGGTCGAGTCGAGGGTTCGACACGAGGAGATAAACGGCGAGCACACGCTGACCATCGTGACGAAGCGCAAGCTTGACGTCGGATGGCGTGCGGTCACCGTCGACGGAATGGGCAAGTGGCGCGAGTGGGTGGTCGAGCAGGCAGACGAGCTGCACGAGGCCGGCATAAACGCCGTGGGGACGTACCGCATGGTGTGGTCGCTGCAGTACGACCTCTCGTACACGTTCGATGACTCCGGGGACCTCGGCCACAGGGAGATAGGCATCGCCCACACGGCGACCGGCAGGGAGGCGGTCGAGGCCGCGATAGCCGGCTCGGCGAAGTGGACCGTCAGCGCCGCCAGCGACGTGCCGGCGATAGCGGTTGGTGGCGGCGTCGTCATGATAGCCGAGAGCGCGTGGGACAGGCTGTCGAAGGTCGTGGCGGCATGGGGCGGCGAGATAGACGCCCAGATAACCGTCGGTGCCACTAGCATCGAGAAGCGCGAGATACTCTTCATGACCCATCTCGGCAAGTATCTGCCGACGAGGCGGTTCGAGTGGGGCGAGGACCTCACGAGCATCCAGAGGACGCCGGACCCGGGCCCGTACTTCTGCAGGGTGGTTCCAATAGGCAGGGGAACGACCGAGTACGCCGAGGGTCCCGCAGGCACCGACCCGACCGAGGACAATCCCGAGTTCGAATGGCCGCTGTCGCTGCTCGATGACCCCGAGTACGACCCCCACCCGCACGAGTGGATCGAGGACGCCGACGTCGTGGAGGCGTTCAGGGTGTTCGACGGGAACGGGGGCTGGGAATACCCGACGAAGGTCGTGAAGTACGACGAGGAGGACGTCCAGCTCCTCTACGAAGCCGCGATGAAGGACCTCCACAACCATACCAGGCCGAACATCACGTACGAGGCGTCCGTCGCGCAGTTTGCGAGGGCGGGGTTCGACGCGAAGGGAGTGGCCCTCGGCGACGAGATACAGGTGGTCGACCGTGGGTTCAATCCCGGCTCCGAGCTGAGGATACAGGAGCGCGTCACGTCAATCGACATCGACGAGCTGGACGATGACCGTACCGAGCTCGTCATAGGCAAGGCGCAGGAGTCGCTCGCCGACACCATCGCCAGCATGAACACCGACTTCGACGAGGCTGTGGAGAGGCTGTCCTACTACACGACGCCGCAGTATGTCCGTGACCTCATCGGCAGGCTGAACGACGAGATAAACCGCAGCGGCGGATACACGTATCTCGTGCCGGGCAGGGGCCAGGTGACCTATGACGTGGCGGTGTCGGACCCGAACGTCGGCGAGGAGGCCACAAAGGCGGTCGAGATCAGGGGCGGCTCAATACGCATCGGCTCGAGGACGGGCTCCGCAGGGGAGTGGGAGTGGAACTCCATCTTCGTCGACGGGCACATAGCGGCGGAATTGGTGACGGCGGCTCACCTTACCACGGGCACCATCGGAAGCGCGGCGAGCGGCAACTACTGGGACCTTGACACGGGCATGCTCCGCATGGCCGCTAACACCCCGATAGGCGATGACACCACCCTCGAGGACGTCGTCATCGCGGTCGACATCCAATTCGCCGAGAGCACGTCGAGCACCGAGCCGCCTGGCAGCGACGCCATATGGTCAAGCAATCCGCCCGCATGGCGCGAGGGGCACTACATCTGGCAGAAGACCGTGTCGATAACGAACTCCGGGACATCCGAGAAGGAACCCGTGTGCATATCGGGCAGGGACGGCAGGAGCTTCAACAACGCGACGCTGTTCATCTACAAGCGCAGCGCGAGCGAGCCGACCGTGCCCTCCACCACGCTGACGTACTCGTTCGACGGCGGGACGCTGTCAGGTGACATGGACGGCTGGAGCACGACGATTCCCGATGGGGACCAGCCGTGCTGGATGTCGAGTTCCGTCGCATCGTCGACGTCAGACCAGGACACCATCCTCACGAACGAGTGGTCGTCCCCTCCCGTCAAGATATTCCAGACGGGGCAGAACGGCACGAGCAACGCCATAGTGATGCTCTATCGCAGGTCCGCGACGGCGCCGAAGCCTCCGACCGGGACATTCACCTACACGTTCTCGGACGGCAAGCTGAACGGCACTCTCGGCGGATGGTCCCAGGCGATTCCCGATGGGGAACTGCCATGCTGGGTCATCGCCGCGACCGCGATAACCGACACGGGTACCGCGACGATACGTGACAGCGACTTCTCGTCACCCGTCAAGTTCGTCGAGAACGGCACCTCAGGTGAGCATGGCGTGAACACCGCCGTGGTCTACCTCTACAAGAGGAGCACGACGCAACCGATCAAACCTACGATATCATATAAGTATACGTTCGAGACCAAGGCATTGGCTACCACCGGGTCTGGGCAGGCGAACGGATGGACGCCGATAATACCTGACGGCAGCGAGCCGTGCTGGGTCATCGCGGGCACGGCTGCGAGTGCGCAGGTGTATGACGTCATAAAGGGAAGCCAGTTCAGCGATCCCGTGATCCTTGCCGAGAACGGCCTGAACGGACTCAACCAGGCGACGATATACCTGTACCAACGCTCGAGCAGCACGCCGCAGGTTCCGTCCACGACCATGTCGTACACGTTCAAGGACGGCAAGCTTCCCAGCAACATCCCGAACGGATGGTCGAGAACCATCCCCAGCGGAAGCAAGCCGTGCTGGGTCACGAGCGCCGTGGCGATATCCAGTGATGCCACCGACGACATCACGAAGAACGACTGGTCGGAACCTACGATACTTGCCGAGAACGGTGCCGATGGCACGAAGGTGTGCACGGTGTACCTGTACGCGAGGTCGGAAGAGAAGCCCGATAAGCCGTCCGTCAGCTTCGTCTACTACTTCTCCACTGGGAAGCTTGTGACGATACCGACGTCGGGCGGCACGATGGGCAAGTGGAGCCAGAACCTGCCTACGGGAAGAACCCCGTGCTGGATCACGAGCGCGACGGCGTCAAGCACCGATGACTCCGACACCATAGAGGGAAGCCAGTTCAGCGAACCCGTGAAGCTTGCCGAGAACGGCGTCGACGGTCTCAGCCAGGCGGTCGTGAGGCTCTACCAGAGAAGCCCGTCGAAGCCGAACGCGCCTTCCAGCACGCTTACCTACACATTCGAGAGCGGCGAGCTGAGCGGCGAGATGACGAACGGATGGTCGACCAACCTCACCTTCGGCGCAGACCCATGCTGGACCACCAACGCCGTAGCCATCTCCACGGGAGCCACTGACGTGATTGACGGCAGCGACTGGTCCGAGCCTGTCAAGCTTGTCGTGAACGGCGCCGACGGTGTGAATACCGCCACGTTGCTCATCTACACGAGGTCGAAGACGCAGCCAACGACGCCATCGGGCAACGTCACGTACACGTTCCGGGAAAAGCAGCTGACGGGACTTCCAAGCGAATGGTCAGTCGAGATTCCTGCGGGAGAGGACCCGTGCTGGGTGACGAGCGCGGTTGCGGCGTCATCGGAGGACTCCGACACCATAGCGCCGGGCGAATGGTCGGATGCGCAGAAGATGGTCGAGAACGGCCTGAACCGCGCGACGGTGTACCTGTACAGACGCGGTGAGACGCCTGACAACAACCGGCCGAGTATGGAGCTGTTCTATAATTTCGAGAACGGCTTCATCCGTAACATCGATGTCCGTCATCCTGACGATATGGACGGATGGTCGAGGTCGATACCTTCCGGAACCGAGCCGTGCTGGGTGATCAGCGCAGCCGCCGTCTCGGCGGAAAGCACGACGACCATCGCGTCGACCAGATGGTCCAGCCCCGCCAGGGCATTCGCCAATGGTCTGAACAGCGCGACCGTGTCACTGTACAGAAGGGCGCCCGAGAAGCCGTCCTCCGACGCCATGCCCAACGATGACGTCACGTATACGTTCGCGAACGGCACGGTGACTGGTTCGGGCCGCAACGGCTGGACCCAGGAGATGCCGAGCGGCACAAGCCCGTGCTGGGTGATTACCGCCACTGCGGTGTCCTATGAGAAAACCGACGTCATATCGGCGTCCGAATGGTCGACGCCGAGGAAGTTCTCCGAGAACGGCCTGAACCAGGCCACGGTGTTCCTGTACAGGTCATACGCGTCGCAGCCGTCGGGTGACGCGGCGCATCCGACGGGGGAGACGACGTACACCTTCTCGACGCATGCGCTGTCGGGGAACCTCAACTACTGGACGCAGACCGTCCCGAACACGACGTCGACGATATGGGTCATATGCGCCACTGCGGTGTCCTCCGCCGCGACGGACAAGATACCCGAGAGCGAGTGGACGACTCCGGTCATGATGACCGGCCAGGACGGCTCGGACGGAGTCGGCATCAGGACGATCATCGAACAGTACTGCGTCCTGCCCGAAGGCTCGGAGCCGACGTCCACGACGCAGTGGTACGACAGCCAGCAGGTCCCAGAGGACGGCAAGTCGATATGGACCCGCTCGAAGATAATATGGGAGGACGACAACATCACGTACACCGACCCCGTGCTTGCGGAGGCGATAAACGGGGCATATCGCGCGATAACCGAGCTCGACAAAAGCTTCGACGCGAAGAAGGTGTTCGACCGTCTCACCAACAAGGGCAAGATACAGGGAATCTATACCGACGATACGGGAAACTACTACATCAACGCCACCTACATCGGCACGGGCACGCTGGCATCATCCAACGGCCTGTCATACTTCAAGCTGAACACCGGCGAGATGCGAATGGTCAGCGCAGGCTACTCAAACGGCTACTACAACTTCGCTTCGCTCGGCTCGGCGACCGCATACAACTCCGACGGCGAACAGACCACCGTCAGGGGTTTCCACATAGACCACAACACGTCCGACGGGCTCTACGGCCATCGCGGGATGATATCGATTGCGGGCACGGACGGCACGTCCGAGCCGGAGGAGTACTACGACAGCAACGGAGAGTACGTCACGACCGGCAACTCATACAGGACGGCGTCGTGCATAACGTCGCGCGGGACGATGTACCTCTGCGGGCTCCAGAGCAAGGCGAACGCGATGCGTCCCATCATCAAGCTCGGCGCAGGATCCATCTGGGCAGCGATGCTCGCACACAACGGCACGGACAACACGTACGTGGAACTCAAGAACGGGAGTCTCCGATACAGCGTCAAGGCCAACAACAGCCTGTCGATATCGATACTCGGAAGGCAGACGTACTCCGTCGGCACGGCCAACTCCGGCAGTGGGACATGGAACTACGTGCGGAACGGAGGCTATCCTGATGCGATACGCGAGCGTACGTGGTTCATAACGGAGGGCGTGCACGCGGGCTATATCGTCGGCAAGGGCGGGTACCTGAGCGGCACGCTCGAGGTCGACGGAAACACCAACCTGCAGGGCGGGCTCACCGTGACTGGAACGAAGAGCAGGGTGGTCGACACCGACACCTACGGTGACCGCCTGCTCTACTGCTACGAGACGTCATCGCCGATGTTCGGCGACGTGGGCTCTGGCACCATCGACGAGACCGGCGTGTGCGTCGTGTCAATCGACGACATACTGTCGGAGACGATGCGCACGGACATGGCGTATCAGGTGTTCCTGCAGAAATGCGGCGAGGGAGACCTGTGGGTCAGCGAGAAGAGCAGCATGTACTTCGTCGTGCGTGGTACTCCTGGGCTTGACTTCGACTGGGAGGTCAAGGCAAGGCAGGTCGGCTATGAGTACGAGCGGCTTGAGCAGACCGTGCCCGTCACGCCAGACGAGGTCAACGACAATGCCCGTGACGTCCTGAGCGACATGCTTGAGCTCGACTATAATGACAGCACATATGTTCCCGACAATGTCTACGTCGACGACCTCGTGCTCCTGTCCGACGAGACGCCACGGGAGATGTATGTGGAAGAGTACAAGATGATAGATTGGAGATAGCGCCATGAAGCAGCTGTCAAGCATGATGATCCTCAACGTGAACGGCGGAGACCGCATCTCATACACCTACGACATCATCGATGACGAGACGGGCGAGCTCGTCGAGGGCAACAAGAAGGAGACCTTCTTCGTCATCGACAACACGCTGCGCCAGGACATCGAGAAGGTGCGCGACTACATACGGGAGAACAAGCTCTCATAGGGCTGATGCTGCGGCATCATTCGAAGGGCGGTGGTGCTATTGAACACCCAGAGGCTGAGCCTCGACATCTCCAAGGTGGTCACAGGCACCCAGTATGCCAGGTTCGGGCAGGACGACTCGTCGGGTACGACGCTCATCGCGAGCGTGTACGACAACGGCGAGTCGTTCGACTTGTCTGGCATGACTGCGGTGTTCTGCATGAAGCTGCCTGGCAAGATGTTCTATGTCAGGGACGAGCAGTGCACCGTGTCTGGCAACGAGATAACGTACGTGGTCAACGAGGAGTACTGCTGCGCCGTGTCGGGAATGACCGACGTGGCGTACTTCGAGATACATCAGGGGGACTCCATCATCGCGTCGACGGGCAGGTTCAAGGTCGACGTGCTGGCGTCCGCGAGGTCGGGGAGCTATATCGGCGGGAGCTATGACCCGTACATACAGTCCGAGCTGGAACGCATCATGGCGGAGGTCGAGGAGGCCGTCGACTCCGCGATAGAGGGCGGCATGCAATACGTGCTGCCCGTAGCCACCACCAAGCGACTCGGCGGCGTCAAGGTCGACGGTGACACCATAACCATCACGAATGACGGCGTCATCAGCAGCCTCGGCAGGATACAGGCCGATGACCTCGGGCTTGTGCAGGATCCCAAGACGCTCTACGTGTACCCGACGTACAACGGCGTGAGGTCAGGCAACGGCATACCCCTGCAGGGCGGCGGAGGCGGCGGAGGCGGGGGCGGCGGAAACGCCGCATCCCTCTCGGTGCGCAACGCCACGGGGTGGATATCGACATCGATAAGCTCCGACGGCAGATGCGAGCTCACCCTCGTGTGGTCCTCCATCGAGGACGGCATGCCGACCGGCGGAGGAACGCTCACGGTCAGCGTCAACGATACGGTCAAGCTGCGCCAGAACATCGAGCAGGGCACGATAACCATCGACGCAGGCAGCATCGTGTCGGTCGGCTCCAACAGCGTCAGGGTGAGGATAGCGGACGTTTACGGCAACGAGAGGTCGATAATCTTCTCGATCGAGGTCTACTCGCTGACCATGTCGAGCAACTTCTCCACGAGCCAGGTGTTCCAGGCGAACAGGTCGGTGCAGTACACGTACACGCCGGTCGGCTCGCTTGCGAAGACCGTGCACTTCGTGCTCGATGGCACCGAGGTGGGCACCAGCGTCGTGACGGCATCGGGAAGGCAGCAGTCCTACAGCCTCCCAGGAATGAGTCACGGTGCGCATACCCTCGTGACGTACTTCACCGCCACGGTAGATGGCAACACGGTCTCGTCCAACAGGCTTACGCACAGCCTGTTGGTGGTCGACAGCCGCAGCGACGTGCCCATCATCTCGACGTCGTTCGACAGGGAGTCGATGACGCAGTATGAGACGGTGAGCATCCCGTACAAGGTGTACACACCGAACGCGCTGACGTCGAACGTCACGCTCTATGCCAACGGCAGGGTGGTGACGCGCCTGAGCGTCGACCGTTCGGAGCAGACGTGGGTGTACAGGGCGGACTCGCCGGGCACGCTGGAACTCATGATCGAGACGGGCAGCGTGTCGAGGACGCTAAGGATCAACGTCGCGGTGTCCGACATGGACATCGAGGCCGAGACCGACCGGCTGTCACTCCACCTCACGAGCTACGGACGCTCGAACAGCGAGGAGAGACCCGGCGTCTGGGAGGACCTGGACAACGACGTCACGTGCGTCATGACGGGATTCGACTACGTCTCGAACGGATGGGTGGCCGACGATGACGGGATCACCGCGCTGAAGATATCGGGAGGGGCCACTGTCACGGTGCCGTACCTTGCGTTCAAGGATGACTTCCGCCTGACGGGAAAGACCATCGAGGTCGAGTTCGCGACGAGGGACATCCTGGACTACGACGCGGTCATCATGAGCTGCATGAGCGGCGGCAGGGGATTCCAGCTCACCGCACAGCTTGCGACGATGCGCTCGGAGCAGACCGAGATATCGACGCAGTACAAGGAGGACGAGCATGTGCGCATCTCCTTCGTCGTGGAGAAGAGGTCCGAGGACAGGCTCGTCTTCGTCTACATCAACGGCATAGCCTCGGGGTGCGTCAGGTATCCCGACAGCGACAACTTCTCCCAGCCGAGCCCCGTGGGGATAACGATAGGCTCGAACAGGTGCACGACGTACATATATCGAATAAGGATATACGACAACGACCTGACGCACTACCAGATAGTGGGCAACTGGATAGCCGACACCCAGGTCATCGAGACGATGATAGAGCGGTACGCGCACAACGACGTGTTCGACGGGTATGGCAACATAACCATACAGAAGCTGCCGAATGACCTCCCGTACTTCGTCCTCGAAGCAGCCGAGCTGCCGCAGTACAAGGGTGACAAGAAGACCATCACGGGGAGGTACGTCGACCCCGTCGACGGAAGCAGGTCGTTCACCTTCGACGGATGCCAGATCAACGTACAGGGCACGTCATCCGCGCCGTATGCCAGGAAGAACTACGACATGCAGTTCAAGAAGGGATTTGACATGTCGGGCGGGACGCACGTGGACAGGTACGCGCTCGCACCGAACGTCATACCGTTCAACCGCTTCGTCCTCAAGGCCGACGTGGCGTCATCGGAAAGTGCCAACAACGTCGAGCTGGCGATGCTCTACAACGAGATAGACCCGTATGTGAGACCCGAGCAGGCGGAGAACCCGATGGTGCGAAAGGGCATCTACGGATTCCCCATCGTGGTCTTCTGGTACGACACGAACAGCGGCACGACGCAGTTCATGGGTAGACAGGTAGCATAACTTGCCCATGTAAAACCCTCTCTGATATACGGCGAAACCCGTGCGGACGGCAACGCCTTGGAAGGATGGCTTTCGCATTCACATCCACCAACAACGACTGAGTGAGAGGGACCGAGCAAATCGGTATGCAACAGTCTGGACACTGGCGACACCGCCTAAGAAGGAGTCAGTGAGGAGCGGTCAGAGGTAACCAGACCACTTAGAGAAGCACCGCTCCCGCCTAGCGTCATCGGCTAGGTCACAAAAGCAACAGTTAACGAAGTACAACTTCAACCTGCCCAAGAGGGCGCCTGAACCCTACGGCTACAGCGGTGACATGGAGTCGTGGGAGTTCCAGAACAACACGTCGAACCTGATGCTGTTCCTCACCGACTACTTCGACGAGACTCCTGTGGTCGACCCCACGACGGGTGACTCGAAGGCGGCATGGCTGTATGACTACGAGGCACGATTCCCGTCCGACGAGTGGACGAACTACGCCAAGCTCCAGGAGCTTGAGTCGTTCGTGTACTCGACCTACCGCGCCAATGCGACGAACGCGGCGTTGCCGTCACCGTACACCGACGTCGACGGCAACGTGCACACCAACGACACGGCGGCATACAGACTCGCGAAGTTCCGCACTGAGTTCGGCAACTATGCCGAGACGCAGAGCTTCATCTTCTACTACATCTTCACCGAACTGTTCCTGATGGTCGACTCACGCGCGAAGAACCTGTTCATCGGCTTCAGTGGTGGACCTGCCACGGGACTCACGGCTATAGACCGCAAGGCGGTCGCCGAGCCATACGACATGGATACCGCGCTCGGGATCAACAACGAGGGATCACTCGCGTTCGGATACAGTCTCGAGGACACCGACCTGCTTGAAGGTGGGGCATACGTATTCAACGGCCAGAACTCCGTGCTGTGGAACAACGTTCGAGACGCCTTCCCGACCGAGATAGTGCAGATGTACCAGGCACTGAGGTCGGCTGGCGTGCTGAGCTACGCCACGGTGTCGAAGAGGTTCACCGACCATCAGGCGAAGTGGTCAGAGGCGATATTCAACGAGGACGCATGGTTCAAGTACATAGACCCTCTCATCTCTCCCGATCCCGGCAAGGACCCGACTGCGGTCTATCTGCCCATGCTGCAGGGTTCCAAGGCCGAGCAGCGCAAGTGGTGGCTGTACAACCGCTTCAGGTACATGGACAGCAAGTGGAACGCGGGGGACGCGCTCTCCGACGTCATCCAGCTCCGTGGCTATGCCAAGGCCGACATAACGGTGACGCCGTATGCGGACATCTACCCTACCATCAAGTACGGTTCGTACCTAGTGGCCGAGCGAGGGCACCGTGGGACGCCGACACTGCTTCCCTGTCCGCTCGATGCGGTGAACGACACGGAAATCTACATCTACTCGGCGTCGCAGCTCGCCAGCGTCGGTGACCTCAGTGACCTCAAGGTGGGATTCGCGGACTTCTCGAAGGCATCGAGGATGCAGTCGATAAAGGTCGGTGACGGTAGTCCCGACTACGTCAACTCCAACCTGACCGAACTCAGCATCGGCAACAGCCGACTGCTCGGCAGCGTCGACGCGAGGAACTGCGCGGCGCTCACCGGCTCGGTCGACCTGTCCGGCGCATCGAACATCGAGACGGTGCTGCTGCAGGGAACCGCGTTGTCGTCCGTGTCACTGCCCGTCGGCGGTGTGCTCAAGACGCTCATGCTTCCGTCGACGATATCGAACCTGACCATCCTGAACCAACGCTAC
>Ga0326512_10000606_pt1 | contig 31246 bp, 64 predicted proteins | sample 1_2617_0518_D_FD_203652 | JGI IMG/M metagenome (GOLD analysis project Ga0326512, IMG submission 203652) | Bovine rumen microbial communities from UC Davis, California, United States - 1_2617_0518 | ecosystem: Host-associated > Mammals > Digestive system > Stomach > Rumen | place: USA...
AATGGGCACAAGTATCTTATTCGTGGAAATCATGACCTATTTACCCGCTCTCGTAATTTTGACCCTTCTCTTATTGAGTGGATCAAAGACTATTACGAAGCTAAGATAGACGGTCACTTTGTTTGTATGTTCCACTATCCTATTGCTGTTTGGAATCGTAAGCATTATGGTGCTATCCATCTTTACGGACATGTTCACACACCTAAGGGCGACTCTATTGAAGCCTGCGCTCGTTTAGTGAATGCTTATAATGTTGGAGCAGATGTGAACAATCTCGAACCTATGACGCTTTCTGAGCTTATGGATAAATATGGGTATACACCACCTCAAATCAATAACAATAACAGCGATAATGATAATATCAGCAATAAGGAGGCTTAGTAATTACATGCAAAATTTTGAACTGACTAATTATGCAAACGAGGCCGTTCGAGCATTCATTCTAATTAAAACAAAAAAAGTTGATTGTTATAGTGATGTCCTTCGCTGCAAAGATTATGAAGATTATTCAACATACTTCCGTCTTAATCGTATGGAAGAATATAAAACTAAGCTTACAGAAGAAGAATTTCTTTTCTTAAAGGATATTCTTACTAGGAAGCTTTTGACACATGGGGATATGTAGGTATCTATATATATGCCTATATATAAATAAATATGAACGCGCGCATACGCATGTACGTACATACGCGTGGGAACACAACGTCAACTATTATTGACAAAACATGGCTTTTTGTTTATAATAATTTACATTAACTAAAAAAGGAGGAATAAGAAAACATGGAAAAAGAAGTAAAGGAAGTAAAAGAAAAGAAGGAAAAAAAGATTAAGGCTACAAAGAAGGGAATATCTTTCGACGAACTTATGTCTAGACGTATTACGCAAGTAAATATTCCTGTAAACGAGACAACAATCATCGCTACGGACATCAGTAATCTTCCTGTTCCTGGAGCTGTAGTAGTTTGGTTATCTCCAGAAGATATTGAATTCATGAAAAAGAAACTTAAGTAGTTAGCTATATTTGTCTGTATATCAAAAGGTCTATGAGTAGGCCTTTTTTGTTTATTAAAAAGCAACATAAATCAGGTTTACATATAAATATCAACCCAAAGAGGGGGAGAAATACAAGTCGGGTTACAACCACGACGATATGATATGATATAGAGAAGTATCATATTTATAAAAAATGTAAATTAGACTTATTATATAATGAGTCTAGTTTACATGACTAGCTTCATTGGGTATGCCAATGGAAGTGATTCTCCCTGGTTTGATATAGTTCTAGGTTAATGAAAATATCCGCGTATTCTCATAGGATACTTTAGGAAACGATATTCTTAACAAGCTGTTGTTTTTTAAGAATATTCGGAATTTAGTATTAATGAGAATAATGGAGATGACAGAAACGGACACTCCATGCTGCGTTAAAAGCAATCCGATGAAACGATAATCGGTAACCAAAAAGTCGCGTTGTCAAGGTCATATCTTTTAGAATATGATCATAAAGAATTCTTCTGAAAAAAGTAAGAAGGAGGTTCTTTAAAAGTTCTTCCGAAAAAATGTAGGTAAGAATGAGATCAAAAAAACAGAGGTATGAATGAGACCAGCGTTAGCTAGTTGACTGATACTATCACCGCTATAAAAGACAATCTTATAAGTCCTTCTCTCAAGAGAAGGCATCTGTCTCAGGTTAGTAGACTAACTAGTCGCCAATACCTAGTATTGGTTAGTAGATGTAATGGAAGTCCTCATGTAGAGAGGGTCCTACACTTCCTTTGAGTTGAATCACTCAAGACATTGAAGAAGCAGGGTTGCTCCGCCTGTAATATAGTATGTGCATACCACATACAGATTCATTAATATATAAAAACGGAGGATGTTCGGACACGCCGAAGAGAGGGTGCGTGTTGGTGTCTTGGTAGGACCAGAAAAGTGTGGGTAAGTGGGCGTCAGGGGAAGGCGTCGTATGGCCCATAATACTAGGCGAACTCAAGAGCTGCTAAGTAGCCTGTGGGAGACGGAAGTCGTTAGCACCACAAATGGAGGGCAGCAATATACATATAGCTTTTTAAGAGCTTATAGGATTTCTTACTGTATGTATATGCCGAATGGAAGAAATCGAGCAGAGTCAGCCGCGAACCTGAACAATCGAAAGGTTACTAGTAAGAGTTCAACGTGTAGCACTGTATAGAAGCATTAGAGAAGAACGTCTACTCATACTTAATGATAGGCTGTATAGGAGAGGTCCAAATGAGACCGTTTGTATCTTATGCAAATAGCCACTCAAATATCATTATATACGTATGATGTGATTGTTCTTCTCTTTTTGTTTTTATGTCCTTTAAGAGTATTGCTGGTGCGACTCCAGTGAAAGGACACCAAAATAAAAGGAAAAGGAGAAATAACTATGAATGAATTTTTATCTGTTTTATTTATTGTTTTATTTATAACAGCTTTTATAGCCGTTTTTTATTTCATTATGAAATTTGCTTTTTGGTTTATTGATAAACATATGGAAGCACTTTTCACAAATAATAAAAAATAAAAAATTTAATACTGATTAAACCCATCGAAAACGGTGGGTTTGCTTGAGTATTAAATACTCACACTCATCCGTAGTGATTAAAAACGGTATCACGCTAAGTGACACAGATGAAAGGACTGTGAAAATTCTTATGAGAAATTTAATCGAAGAGTTAGTTGAAGCTGTAAGAATTGAATATTGCAACACAATATATACAATTATTACGGGAGAAGGTAACGGCGAACACCAATACTGTCTTGGACAATATGGTGAAATTGAAATGACTGAATTAGCCTATCAATTATTCAAGGATACACAAGGAGAGTATCGCCTTGAAGGTATACGTTACGCTAAAAATGGGTATGGTTTTACCCATTCAAATATTTTCTGTCATTGTTCTAAATTAGTTGGGACAACAAAGAAAATGGAAGAGTTTGATAATTATCAATATTTTATGATACATACGACAGAAACAGAAAAAGGCTTGTTAGCCACTTGGTTTTGTCCAATAGAAAATATTGATGAGAAATCATTCAATATCTTAAAAATTTCCATATTACATATTCTAGAAAAACAATCCAAAAATCATGTAGAAAACATGGTTAGAAGAATGGAAGCTAAAGCAAAAGAAATGCTTCTTCAACAAAAAATAAAAGAAGCAATCGGATGTGAGTGCCATTGGAAATATGCAGATAATTGGAAACAAGGTTATCAAAATCAATATATAAGAGTTTTTGATGCTGATAATGAAATCACATATGAAGATATTATCAAAGTTATTAATATTATCTTCGGTGATAAAGCTCTCGATACAACGAGAGATAATCCTTGGTATACAGAAAAAATTAACAGAATTAGTGTTGATTTCTACTCTAATTATGATGACACTAATAAAACATCTAGTAGATGGTTCTGGTATCACCATGACGGAACTTGTGATTAGTATTAAATATTAAAGTTAGCAAATATTAATACTTGAAATTTTACTAGTACGTTTGATAGAAAACTAGCGGCTAACACAACCCTGTGAGTAGGATGGAAAGACTCTCAAAAATTAAAAACGGAGGGAAACAAGATGATGAATCTGATGATAACAAAATCATTAGTTTTTCAAATTGATCCAAAGGAAAAGGGGCCACAATTAGACCCTAAAACTGGCAAATACAGACCTGCCAGAAAAAGAATTTGGATTAACTTACACGGTGAACGTGTTGAAAACAAAAACTTACACACTCAGAATAAGGAGAAATAGTATGATAGAATACGACCAAAAAACATTAAAAAAAATAATTGAATTTTGTGAAAAACAAATTTCTTTAGAAATTTCTAATAAAAATAAAATTCCTGTTTGGGATTCAGAAAACAGGAACAAACATCAATATAAGGCTGAAGGCATAGCCATAATACAAGGTTATGTCTTAGCCATGCTTCAAAATAATAAAAAACAAGGAGGTGAATAGGATGTTATTCACATTAGAGAACGTAAATCATAACCTTTTAAAATACGATAAATTACTAAATGGAAAATTTAATTACCATCGTGATGATGATGAGGATTTTGCAACTATTGAATTAAAATCATTAGAAGAATTTAATGATTTTATAAAAACAGTAAATTGTAAAATAATTGTTTATCAAAATAATGTTATTGTGATTTACGATGGCTATTATGAATAAAACTCGACTAGGCGAGTATAAAAAGCTTTTAGGCCTAGTGCGTCATAGCCTTCGGGCTATGGGTAAGGCTAGTACAAGATTCGCTCTTGCTAAGCTAAGGAGAACGAAAATGTTCCAATTAATAAACAAAAATAATAAAGGGGAAGAAGTCGTAATGGCAACATTCTCAACAAGAAAGGCGGCTCTTAGTCGTCTAGACAAGGAAGTCAAAGAGGAAGCTTCAGATATTGAAGCGATTATCTTTGATGAAATGGGAGATGAAGCTCCTATAATGGCCGTTCAATTTGGAGTATCAAAAGACAGTGCATCTGTCTTTACAAACTTCTATATGGGTAAGCCAAACAACTATTATGAAAGTAATTATATTATAAGAAAGGAGAGTTAGTTGCATGGTCCACTCTAGTGGTCATGTGATTAAAAAGGGGATAACATCCCCTTTCGTAAACCCACACACTGGTCCCAAGTCCAGTATAATCATAAGGGTGAGGGAGAAAGGAGATAAAAAATGAAAACAATCAAAAAGGGGGCAGATAATGAATGAACTCAGAGTCTAATGTCACAATATCAGAACAATTGGATACAGAATCAGAATCAAAAATTTGTCGCATAATGGAAAATATTTCAATGCCCCTAAAATATATTATTTGGGGCTAATAACTTCTGTTTGAGGAATAATCTTTCTAGGTAACTTCGGCGTTAAAATGTGTAATATTTTAAGAAAAGTCGAAATAAAGGTTAAAAAAGATATGGAAATTTTATAAATCAAACAGAAAAAAATAAAGAATGTAAAATTGTTAAGTAGGAGGACAAGAAAATGGAAAAAACAACAAACATTCAAACTTTTGAAAAGGATTTTAATGAATTATCTTTAGAACATGGAGATCAAATCTTCTTAAAAGATAGAAAAGATCCTATGGTATTTATTGAGGGGACAAATGCGTTCATCGATAAATCAAACAATCTCATGGTTTATGTACCAGTAATTACTGGTAATGGCTGTGGTTATAATTATCAACCTTTTGGTCAAGTTATTAAGGTTGTCCGCGACCCTAATCATATACCACCAAAGGCACCTCAGTTTAATGAATATAAAAAGAAAAAAGTTCCTGATTATATTGTTAATTCAGATGAAGCATTTTCAAGAGAAGAAATTTTAACAAAACTTCTTGAATCTTTTAGAGACTATGAAGTTTTTAATGAGTTTAAACAAGAACCACTCCCAATAATACATTATGACGAAATAACTGTTTGGGGTGGTTGCACTCACCACGCTGACTGGACAGGACCAGATGAATATGAAGATTATGAAGTGGAGTATGATCTAGATCTTGAGTATCATGATGGTTATGAAGAATTAACTGAATTTACTTATGAAAAATTCAAAGAAGAAGAAGAAATTTTCCGTTTAATATCAGAAATAGATGAAGATTTTGCAATAGATTTTGCAGAAAAATTTATTTTATCTTTATCATGTTTGTATGAAAATGATGTTATTGACCTTTTCTATGAAATGGCTGAAAATGAAGCACAAAGAGACTTCGATGATAGATAAAAAGGAGGAAAATAAAATGAAGTCATTAAAAGAATACTTAATTGAAGAGTTCCTAAAAAGTAGTTCACTAAAATATGTACGCTTAGATTATTTTGATGAATTTTGTCAAAGACAATCTGGTATGTCAAACCATATATATAGATGGTCTTATGATCCAATTGAAAAGAAAGTAGAAGATATTACAAAAGGATTAGCCGCATTACCAGCTGATGTTTTAGGACAAGATGTTGATAATTTTATTATTGATATTGTATACGAGGAAGACGAAGATTATGATGGAGACGACGAGAATGGTCGTCCTATCATTCGTCACCTATATTGGAGTGAAGTTCACATTCTACCAAAAAGAGAATTTTCTTTAGAAGATTATCAAAAAGCAGCAGAAAAAGCCGCAAAAATAGTTGGACAAAGAGATTCCACCATTAGAGATATCAACAGTTTCTTTAGTAGGCCTAATTCATATTTATGGCGAAGTATTAGAAATGAAATTCCTGGTTTAAATAATGTTTGTTCTTATGCTGTGTATGAATATTCATTAAGAGAAGAGGATGCGTATCTCTTAAAATTACATGAATATGCTGAAGATGCTGAAAACGAACCTTGTTCAAACATTGAGGATTTTACAGAATTCTTCATTGAATGCTATGGGGAAGACTATGGTTGTGAATATGATGAAGATGAATTTGAATCATTTGAAGATTACATGGAAGATTCATTTGATTTTAAAGACTTATTCGAAAAATATCTCCACAAAAAGGAATTAAGTTTCGACATGAAACATCCTCAATCAAAATTTTCTAGTTATTCATATACAGAGGCGAAAAAATATTTTGATGCAATTGATTGCTCTGATTTCAAAATATATACTCTTGTTGAAAATAACTTTGAGAAGAAAAAAGAAATCGAAAGAAAGGGGGGAAAATGATTATGCGATATGCAATCGTAGAAATCATAAAGGAAGGTCTTAATGGCCTTCCACATATGATTCATAAGAAAGTTGATCTTGCAAAGACAACCATCGGGGAATTCCACGCAATGGTTAAGTCTTATAACAATCAAGGATATGAAGTAAACGTAGTTCAGTATATTTAGGAGGCTAATTATGAAAACAACAAAGTACTTCATTCAGAAAGGAAGAAAGATGGTCCTTGTCGCAAAGGTTTATCCAACTTCTAAAGTTAAAGGTGGTAAAAAAGCTGCAGAAGCGAAAGCTGCCAGAAAAGAAAATAAATACAAATTTAACTTTGATTCAATGTTAGAATACTAGGAGGAGAAAAGAAAATGAATCAATACGAATTTTTAAACAAATATAGTGACATGTTCACTGCACAAGAAAGAAAGTTCTTAACAGAACACGCATTACCAGATGATTTAAAGGCAATGTTATTAGATGATTTTAATTTAACAATTCCAAAGAGAAGGGAATATGAAAACCCAGACAACTCTGCAATCTTAATCAATATATTAAAATGGTATACACATCATTATAATATATTAGAATGTTTCAAAACATCTCCATATTGGAATGAACGTAAATTAGCATTAGTATTTGATGCTGGAATTCCAGTAATTCCTGATTTTACAAAAGCTCAAAAGCTTTATAATTTATATATTATTAAACCAAAGAACTCTTATGCTATGGATGGTGGTTCTTCATCTTGGAACTGTGAAACAAGGGCAAGTAATCGTGTTTGGTCTGTTTCAAATAATTTAATAACATTATTCCAAAAATTCTTTACAGAAGTTATCGGTGAAGGAAAAGAAAAATTCAAAAAGGGTGTTGATATAAATTGTAATATATCAATGGAGTCTGTAATTAAATGGAAAGAGGAAATGAAACTTAATCCACTTCAAGGATTAGGAGAAGATAAGAAACCTTTCAATCAATTTAATGAAAGCTTCATGGGAACATTCCCACCAATTGAAGGAAGCAAAATAAAAGTAAATAAATTTGCTGACATTGCAAGATATCTATATGCGTTATGCTATGAAAATCGAACAGTATCAGAAACTTATTCTTTATTAGAAACATATACAGAAGTGCTAAATCAATGGCTAGATCTAAATTATGATTTATGTATTAGGTCATTGAAAAAAGAATTAAATGTCACTGCTGTAAATGACAATGTTACGCAAAAGAAATATAGTTTAACAGTAAAAGCATTGCAACTATATAACAATCTTCATATGGTATTATCACTTGCAGAATTAAGAAAATATAACACAGAAAATTCTGAGGTTGTATCAAATTTCTTATCTCAAAATAATAGTTTTGATAAATTGGTTGCATATACAAACATGCATACTATTTATTGTCCAGAAGTTGTTAGAGAGAGAAATGAAAGCGATAATCATCATTATTCAGAAACACACGATGTTAGACCAACTCAATATGAGTCTAAGTTAGATGTATGTATGAATGGTGGTTTTAGGAAAGAAACATTAATTATTTCTTTACATCCATGTGATTTAATTACTTCTTCTTTAGGAAACTGCTGGTCATCATGCCATAGTTATGTCACAAAATTTAATAGTTTTATGAAAGAACATGGTATTGACACTGATAGATTAGGTTCGACATATTCAGGAACATATCACAGAGGTAATTTCGATTACTTAACAGGCAATGCATTAATTGCATATAAACCTTATGATATTGCAGATCCTCAATTCTTGGTTGCAAAAAGAAAGAGATGTTTTATGTGGTTAGATGAAAGCCTAACATGTTTAAGACAAAACTGTTTCTATCCAGGTAAACCAACTGATGAAGAATCAAAAGCATTTGCTTTAAGTATTCGTGAAATTATCCAAAATGTAGTTGCATCACACAATGGAACAAATGGAACACAAGATTGGACATCAAGTTCAAAATCTTATAGTTCTGTCCCATTTGAAGAAACTACAATAAATGGATTCCACGGTTATACAAATGATTCTTCAAATCTTTCAGATCCAGCATTCATAAGAAGTTGGGTAAAGAAAGACGAAAAAGTAGAAACAAGATCTATCCTTATAGGTGGTTCTTATGTTGCATGGAATTGTCCAACAACCTTTGGCCGTAATTCTGGTATTAATAGCGGATATTCAGATCACCCAGATCAAGGAGATCATATCTTCGACGTTGAAACTTCAGATGGATTTGTTGATTATCAAACCTTCCTAAAGAAACATGATAATTTTAAATTCTGTTATGATACAATGAAATTTGAACAACAATTTATTAAAGTTATCACAGATAATAATGGTAGTTTTAGATATTATCATTCACCAGACCATCAAGATATAGGCAAGTGTATGACTTGTGGTAATTATTACTTGAAATCATTGTTAATAAATGGCAGATGTCTTGAGCACGCAATCGCAGACAAAGATGCTAACTACACAGACGATATGATTGAACAATGGATCAAAGGTAATATTGGTTTGGTTATTGATAGTAATGTTGATAATTGTTTACGTTTAATTGCTGCTAAGTGCAATCAAAACATTAAATGGAAAACAGGAAAGAATCTAGATGCCTATAGTCCATCAAAACTTATAGGAAAAGTTATGGTGATATCAAAAGGTGCCGTTCAAATCTGTTCTCCAGAGTTTGTTAATGTCCAACATATTCAAACAAGCGAGATAAAATAAGAAAGGAGACATCGCTATGTTAAACATATTAAGAACGATATGCCCAATGACATTTAGTAAGTTGAGAGACTATTTAGCCTCTCTTCTTACAGACGTTTTTCATTATGACGTGGATATGAAGAAAGAAAAAGAAAAATCTTATATATATGCGAAAGGAGAGTTGCCAGTTTGTCTGGTAGCCCACCTTGATACTGTTCATCATAAAACTGTTGAAACAATCAACTTAAAAGATGATATTATGTCTTCTCCTGAAGGTATCGGAGGAGATGATCGTTGCGGAGTTGCGACAATAATAAAAGCTCTTGAAAATGGTTATAGACCTCATGTTCTATTTACATGTGGAGAAGAAACAGGTGGATATGGAGCTAGAGCTTTCACAATAGACTATAAAACATTAGAAGGGGTTAACTGGTTTGTTGAGATTGACCGTAAAGGTCGAGATGATGTAGTTTGTTATCAAGACGATAATGACCAATTAACAAAGATATTTGAAAAATTTGATTTCAAAAAGAATTGGGGAACATTCACAGATATTTCTATATTATGTCCTCATTTCGGTGTTAGTGGTGTTAATATTAGTAGTGGTTATTATTTTCCACATCAAACGAAAGAAGAGATTCATCTAAAGGATTTAGATGTGGTTTTTGGTAGACTTACTTCTATATTAGAATCTAATTACGTTAAAGAAAAAATTAAATACGTAAAAAGAAATTATTCAACATCAGCACAATCATATCTAGGTAAACCAATTAATTATAATCAAGATGTTATTAAGAGATATCCATATGGGGAACAACATGTTCGTCTTAGCTCATGTGTCAACTGTGGTGTAAGAGGAATAAAAGATAATAAGTCTTTATTTGATACAGACTATGGTGCTTTATGTCCAACATGTTTAAACAGATATATTTCTAGAGGATGGTTATACAAGTGCCCAGACTGTGGAGATATCTTATCTGACTCTTATTTTACAACCAAAGAATTGGAAGACGATACAATAGATTGTCCATTCTGTGGTTGCACAATAGATAGAAAGACAAAAGAAAAAGCTGATAAATCTTTTGTTAATTTACAAAATATTTTTAATTATTAAAGGAGAAGAATAAAATGAAAAAATTATCAGTACAAATGCCAAATGGCAACCTACAAGAAGTAGCAACAAAAATCAGAGAGGATTTTTCAGAAGATGATATCCCAATGATTGGTAATGCTACAAAAGCAAACAATTTAGCAATTTTATTACAAGCCGCTACAATCAATAAAGCAGCTGTTACTGCTGCTCAAGAAAGTGTAGCTGCTGCAGAAAATACAGAAAGAACTAAAAAGGAAGAATTGAACAATCTTGTTGAATCTTCTTTAGAGTCTAATGCTGCTTATATAGCTAAAAAAGCTGAGGTAACCGCAGCAGTTGCAAATTTAGACGCTGCTGTAAATGGCTTAAATGCTTTATTAGTAGAAAAGAAAAGTTTGTCTGCTGCTCAAAAACTCTATTTGAAAGATAATGATTTCTTGGATTTAATTGAGAATGAGGAGCAATTAGGATTAGACTTAACAGGTGTTGGTGGACAAAAGGCTGTCTTATTATTAAAATCTAAAGGCACAGAATATCTTCCAAATGAATCAAAATCAGTTGCAGATTTCTATGATTTTATTCTAGACAAAATATCTGAATCACTAAGACAAACAGGTCTTTCAGAATCAGTAGCAATTGACACAGCTTCAAAAACAATGAAGAAGTATTTTTCTGTAAACTTTGATGCTCTAGCATTGGATTTCCCAGATATAATAACATCGCTTGTTCAAAACGAATTTTTAACTGCAAATGAAGTTAAAGAGGCCAAAGTAAATACAACTACTTCTAGCATCAATAACTTTAACTGGCTATCTTCAAACATTGAAGACAATTAATAGAAAGGAGTGAGAGATATGCCAAGACCAAATGCATTATTCCATCGTATCGCTGCAGAATTAATTGAGAGGGGAGAAAACTCCCTTCTTCAATTTGCAGATTGTCCTCCAGAGAGTGATCCTGAAGACAATAGAACTGATTTTACATTAAAAATGCTTCGACAAGGTCGTTGCATTGGTTATTGTAGATTCAGAATTGCGGTCTGTAGACAAGACCAAATTAATAGTATCAGTAACATCAAAATCATGAATCGAAATTTTAATTTTGTTAGAGAAATTAAAAATCCAGATAATTATGATGATGATACTGATTCTGTGCTTGACTGGTATTGTGACAATATCATGTCAGCAGCACGCGAACTCTCATAATATAAACATAAGGAGGAATTAATATGTCTAGAAAAGTAGATTTCGCTAATGCAGTCAATATTGGAACTGTCTTCAATGATTATGTAGGTAGTTATAATGAAACAAAAGGGGGCATGGTAGTATGCCCTCTTCACAATGATACTAATCCATCAATGAAACTTAATTTTAAAACTAATAAGTTTAAATGTTTCGGATGTGGTTTTTATGGTGGCCCTATCGATTTTGTGTTAAAACTAAAATATGGAGGAAACCCTGCTTTCTTTCTAGATGCCGTTAACGAAATCTGTTCTAGATATGGCTTCGTAGATGATACAGAAAGCGGGACACCTGCAACCGTCAAAGATCCAGAAAAATATGAAAAGAAAGTTAAATTTTCTAGTGTCATGGATTCTCTTGGAAAAGCTTTTAATAGGGAATTACATTGTATAGAATCCAAAGATAATTATTTTACAAAGAGAAGGATTCCTGAAGAAATTCAACAAAAATATTTACTAGGATATCTTCCTTCAGATGTTAAAATAAAAGAAGATGCTCCAGAAGTTGAAAGCCTTATAGCTTCTGGTCTTTGTAATGAAAATTATGAAATCCCATTTGTTAACAGATGGATTATCCCTATTAAAGATAGATTTGGTCATATTTGTGGATGGGCTGGAAGGTCTGAAAACGGAGAACCAAAGTATATCAATTCTAAAGATAGTGAATTCTTTCATAAAAGCGAGCTATTATGGAACTATGATATTGCACGTAGATTCCCAAAAATATATGTGGTTGAAGGTTTTATGGATGCGTTATCTTTAATTTCAATCGGAGTATGTAATGTTGTTGCTTTAATGGGATGCTCAATTTCTGAAGCTCAAATGAGCCTTTTAAAAGGAAAACAAATCATCTTAGCTTTAGATAATGATTTAGTAGGAGCTAGGTCAGTAGCTAAAATTATAACAACTTATAAAGATATTCCTTTTGAGGTTGTCCAACCTTACAAGCAAAAAGATTTCAATGAAGTTTTAATGGAGGAAGGTCCAGACAAACTTAAAGAAATTATTGAAAAAACACAATTGGGTCTTGATTTCGTTTTATGTTCTGTGATAAAATATAATCAGAAGAGTATTAATAATATAGAATATCAAGAAAAGTTGTGGAAAATCATTGCAAAGTGTATCGGTTCAAGGGAGCCTGCATATCATATGCAATATCCAATCAATACAAAATACACCCCAGTTGTATTTCATAAAATCTGGGACAAATTTGATAATATATTAAAAGGAGAAAAATAATATGAAAAAATTATATCATGTTTTTATTATTGACTTATGGAACAATATTACTGAAATAGGTCATTTCACAAATTTAGACGATGCCATTCCTGGTATCAATAATATGATCTCTAATGATAAATGGAAAATAGAAACAGGCGATATTAGAGAGTATCCTTCAACTTTCTCTGCTGTTTTTGATACTAATTTATATGATATTATATCATGTAGAGGCTTAACAGAAGAAGAAATGGGAGAATTCGAAGAGTCAGAAGAATCTTCACTTCAAATTAGGGGATTTATCTATGATTTTGATGAATTCAAAAACTATATTAATAATATAAAATAAGGAGGTATATCAGCATGTTCGACATAACAGATGATATTGTAAAAGAAATAGAAAACTTAGGGTATAATTTTGAAGGATCCTCTTCTGATAATACCCTAAGCTTCGGCTTTAAAACCAATAAATTATATGAAGGCATTTTTCTAAATATTTGTTTAGATCATCATGAGTATGATAAAATCAAAGCAAAACATTGGCCAACAGGTTCTCACATCGAACATGTTGAACCAACTTTAGAAGAAAGCAAATTATTAAACTACATTATTAGAAATTATTAGGAGGGCAAAACAATGTTAACACAAAGTCAAAAAGATTGCTATAGAGGCAAAATCGCATTTATTAAGGAATTGAATAAAGTATTTAAAAAGGGGTATTCAGGTATTCCTGTTGAAGGTGTTTCAATCGAATTTTATCAAGTTGGTAATTATGTAGATGAATATATTGTTGTTAAGTATAGAGGTGGCGCATATGCTCCTCGTATTGCAAATGCAAATAGTAATTCTGCAAATTTCCGTATTGTTTCAGATTTGATTAATGGTGGTTATTATGAGGAAAAAGACCGTTATGATCAAATTAGAAAAACTTGTGTATGTCTTAATAAGGAAATTTTAAAGTAAGGAGGTGAAAGTAATGAATAATATTGACAATCCATTGTTCTACAGAGGCTATGAAGAATTAGCTGCTGCTATTATTGGACAAGCTATTCATGATTATGTGACTTCTGGTCATTATTTACACAATCATGAGAAACCTGCTGAAACAAAAGGCAAGCAAGCTGTTACTTATGACAACCATCTTAGAAACTATAGCCAAGCAAAAACATTCTTTGAAAGCGAACAGTTTGTTATTTATTCAAATGGTAATCCTGAATTAAAAGATTATTTATTAGACAAAATGAATAAATTAACCAATTTAGGGAAGAAAGAAGTTATTCGTGGGGAAGAGCACAATATTAATAGTGTCCTTTTAAATACTGGAATAAGTTTACTATGTCAAAGAGTGGCAGATGTCGTTGTGACATCAGCTTAGGGACGGTGGTCATATGCTCGCATCCAAATGTCTCCTTTCATATGTTGTTAATTTGCTCATAATAATTATTTTGTTTGTGGAAATGATAATATTAAGAGGGACGACAGAGAGTATTGGGGTTATCCGCGTATATACAGGTGTTCCCGCATCCGTTGCACGTGGAGGCCCCGACTGACGCCTAAGAGCAAAACTCAAAATGCCCATAACGCGTCAAAAAATATTAACAAAATCAGATAGGAGGAATGAATCATGATAGTTAATTTAGTCAAGGGACGAATCCCTGAGAAAGAACGTAAGGAGTATGTAGAGGCATACAAAAAAGTTATCAACAGTCAAGGAGATGACCTTGATGCAGTGGAGGACATGGAGGCATGTGCATACATTCTGGTGACTGCACTCCATGCGAGTGGGGACTTCTCCCAGTATTCATATAAATCCTTGTATGACAAGGTGAAGAACATGGAAGGCGATAAGGAGGAATAACTATGGGGACAAGAAGTTTTATTGGAATTAGAAGACCTGAAGGAAAGGTTGAAGGTATTTATTGCCACTGGGATGGTTATCCTGAAGGAGTTGGTCTGGATTTATGGATGCATTATCAAGACCGTGAAAAAGTAGAGAAGCTCATTGGGCTTGGAAGCTTGTCAACTCTAGGAGAGAAAGTTGATCCGAATCCAAATTATCCACATTCATTCGATGAACCTCAAAAACATGTATGTGTGGCATATCACAGAGATCGTGGAGAAGAATGGGAGCAAAATAAACCACGCATCTACGATAGTACGGAGGATGTATTCCAGTCATGTGGCAATAACTGGCAGGAATATGGTTATATCTATGAAGAGGATGGTCATTGGACTGTGTTCGCCGTCTTTGAGGACGATGATATTGGTGAACCATTAATTCTCCGTAACCTTACAGATGTCTTAAGAGATAAGGGGGTGATCTGATGGACATCAGGATGGAGGAAAATAAGATGAAAGATATTAAGGTTTACTTGATTGAAAGAAGGAAAACAGTCGGTTCATTTAAAACCATTGCTTTTACCTACAACAAAGAAACTGCAATAAAAATCTTTGAAGAAGCTAAAAAGAATGAAGGTTTTGGGAAAGGGTATACAGAAAAACTGTCTTTAACAAAACCCGAACAAAAGAAGTATCCAGATGTTATTGCGTATGGGAAAGTTGGAGACAGTCACTGTAACATAACCCTAAGAGTTAGGGAAGTCAGTGTAGAAGCATAAATATAAGAGAGGAGAACAGTGTATGTACAAGGAGTTAGACAGTTCAGCATTAATGGCCTCATTAATTGGTGAGAAGCCAAGCAATAAATTTAGGAGATATGAAACCGTGGTCAAAAGAATAACAAAGATCAAGACTTTAATAGAAGATGATTCTTTGTTACAAAAGATTGTGGATTTTGCAAATTCAAAAGAGGGGAACTATTGCAACACTGGAGGTTCGCCAATAACGATGGCAGACGCAAAGAGTCCTAACAGGAGTGAATTGCAATATTATATCAAAGACGATAGCACTGAGAGCGGCCTCAGAGAACGATGGTCTACTAGTCGCTGGGAAGGAGATGATTGCGAACCATATTTTGCTGGATATGAACAATATAGCTTCAATGAAATTATTGATGACTATATCCATCATTATCCAAAGGGAATCAGATGGAAGGTCAAAACAAAGGAGGAAAGAGTAAGATGAGATTCGAAGTTGTGTACGGGAACACATACGCCGAAGCACTTAAAGCAGAGGCTGTTTTTGTGACATACGAACAATTCCTAAAGCTTTCTGAGCAATGCCAGTTTGTTATCATAACTGATGATGATGAAAATGAGGCTGCTTTTGAGGAAGCTAAACAAGAATATTTACAAAACAAGGAGGTAGGTAAATAATATGAGAATTGAAGATGTAAAATATGAAACTGATTTAAAGAGAGTTGAACAATATAATAATGATTATTATAATGGTAAGTTTGCAGGTAGTGAGGCAACTCCTATCAATATGGATATAGCTTTAAAGGTTGTAAGACTTTTAGAGTTAGGTTATCAATGGACTAATGAAATGCCAAATGGTAATTGGCAAAGATTTGATTTATGTCCTGGTGCTCATAAGAAGTATGGCACAAACTATATTTATATTGATGATGAGCATAAGTTAATACGAACTAGACAAACTGCTAGTGAGTTTTATAATCATTAAGGAGGTAAAATAATATGGGATGGAATGAATCAAATTTAAGAAAGGTTTATGGCGGAGATATAATGCCAGAAATCAAATTTACAGTTGAAAGACTATTAACAGTGGAGGACATGGACGACATATTCACTACTGCAGTGGAATCAGGATATGAGGGTATTGGATACTGGGCAGTCCTTGATAACACAACACCTGAATGGAAAAAAGCTAGTAAGCAAATCAAGGATGCTGGTGCAGATGCATATTGGGGAACTGTCATGACAAAGGTTCTACTCAACGGTGATGCAATCAGATTCTATGATGCAGAGGCTGATGAGGATGACCTACAGGACGATGAAATCTGGTTCTTGGACATGGAAAAATTCAAGAACGGATGCAAGCTATATGAGGCTAATCGTGGTTCATTAATTAAATGCTTAGAAAGCGGCAACTTCGACGCCGTGGAAGCAGACTGCTTGGTTCAATATGCAGTCTTTGGTGAAATTGTATTTGGATAGGAGGAATTATAATGAAAACATTACAATGGGTATTAGAAAACTATAAGGGTTTAGAAACATGTCTGGATAACAGACTAGGAAGAAGACTTTGTCAATTCCTAAATGATGAACAAATGGCGCAGATCGGGTATTCCTATGATGGGGATGCCCCACACCCAGAAATTGTTCCGTGGACAGAAGAAAACATCATTGCTCAACTTAGAGATGATACAGAATTTGGTATTGAAAAAGCTTCAGATCACAGAGGATTATCTGCTGGCATGATGCATGATGTGTGCTTGGGTTGGTGTACAATTCTGGAAAATGGTCTGGACAAGAAATACCAAGATGACTACGGATGGTATGGTGATAAGCTATTCAAGGCGATCAATGAAATGTATGATTTCGGATTAATTGATGATCAGACATTTAATGATTCATTTTATGAAGAGTGGTAGGTGATTAGCATGAAAGCTGGGAAACTTAAGAAAATAAAGGAGGTGTAGTCTAATGGAAGAATATTACATTGAAGTAACAGATAAGAGGGTCGATTTAGACCCTCCATATGTCTGGCAAAGTGAAACTTTTAAGACAAAGGAAGAAGCTGAGAAGTTTGGTAAGAAGGTTGCAGAAAGTTTCAGACGCAGCGATCTGTCTTATCTAACACAGAAAAATCCATATGCGTATTTGAATCCGCGCTGGGAAGTATCAGCTAAAGGGATCAAAACAAATTTAAAAGTTGATCTTATGGTGATTGACTGGTTCAATGAAGATGAGTATGATATTGGACTTGTCAAAAGAATTACAATATAAAGGAGGGGATGACAATGTATATTGAAACAAAACTAAAAGCATGCGTCGATAGCGATAGCATCAGACAAATGGTTAAAGGCAGTTATATTATGAAGCTGTCATCTGAAGGATATTCAAGTGGCGAGATCACAGTCGGTATCTTAGAGTATAAAGGTGATCACTACATTATCTGGTGGGATGATGAAGGGGATCATTATGGTAAAAAGCTCAAATCATTTGATCAATGGAGTAAAAATGATGCTTATCTTGAAGTCCGTGAAGAAATTGAAAACTTCTTAAACGAAATATTAGCTGATTATGACTATCTGCGTTATGGTCCAGACGAAGAAGTCAGTCTTAAAGAGTGGATTATAGACAACTGGTGTTTCGGAGAAGCCGAGGCCTATGAAGAAGAACTAGAAGAATTCTGTAACGGAATTCAATTAATATAAGGAGGGACGATTTATGGGAATGAGCAGAAGTAAATTTAAAAATAATTTGGTTCAAGCTATTGAGGCAAAAGACCATGCAGTGTCAGACGAAGACATGGAGAAATTCTTAGATCTAAACTATGATGAGGATTCATCTATTACAGACTGGGACTATGATGACTTCAGCATGTTTGCATCTGATCTATGTGCAAATTGGGGTAATTTCTGGGAGACTGTGGCTGGTTTTGGTCTCCACACTCCAGATGATTGTGAAGATTCAACTGTATTATACAAGATGGAAACAGAGGATGGACGTTATCTAATTGATGAGGACATTGATATGGATTACATCCACGGTAATATCCAGGCAGGTTATGATGTAACTGTTTATACAGCAAATGTACCCGACGATGTTGATGAGGAAGATGACTCCATCGACTGGGAATGGGTTGAAGATTATAAGGCGTAAAGAAGGAGGATGATGTATATGCCAAACTGGTGTGAAAACAAAATGATTTTAAAAGGAAAAACTGAAAATATTGTAAAATTTATGGAGATGATCAAGGGGGACGAAGATCCGTTCACTTTTGATAAGATTATTCCATCTCCAAAGAAAAAAGCTGATTGTCCAGCAAAATATATCATCAAAGATGCTGAGGATGCAAGAAAACATGCATTAGCATGGGATGAGAAAAACCCAATGAGATGGTTCAACTGGTACTCATGGAGATATGACAACTGGGGAGTAAAATGGGACTGCTCAAATGTTCAAGCTCCATCAATTGAGGATGTCAAAGAACAAAAGCTTACCCATGTGAACATATTCTTCAGTACTCCGTGGGCTCCTGCAAAAGCAATAATAGGCAAAATCCTAGAAATGGCCACAGATTATGATCTATATATTAAATTCATGTGGTATGAACCTGGAATGTGCTTTGCAGGAGAAGCAGATTCTGATTGGAATGAAGATAGCTTCGAATATCGAGAGGACTGGGACGAAGAGAATGATGAAACAGTCATTAATGATTCTAGAACCAAAGAGTTTGATGCAGAATTCTATGATGATTAATTAAGAAAGGAGGGCGGAACATGTCTAAAGCTGAAACAAAGAAAATCCTGATGGCAAGATTCAAGGAATTGTATCCAAAAGGAAGTATCCCATTAGCATTCCAACTAGATGGGTTCACACACAACGTGTACTTCTTGGATGTTGATAAAAAAGTCAAGATGGAAGACACAACTAATTGCATGTCTGAAGGGGAACGTAGTCTATATAGTTCCATGACATCAAGGTGCCATCAATTGTTTGAAGGTTTTGCAAATTATGCATACCAGAATAATGCACAGGAAATTGTGATCCACAAACCAGAAGAGATTGAAAGATTGAAGCGTTCTATTAAGCTTAGTCCTAGTGCATAACATTAGATGTAACGGGAGGGACGGCACAGGCTGCCTCTCCTGATACATATGAGTCAAGAAAGGAGATGGTGATATGGCTCGAGAAGTAAGAAAAAATTTTAATCACATTAGTGATTGCTGGCAAGCTCTAAGGGAGTGTACAACCGTGGATGAGCTTGAGGAGCAATTTGGTTGGTTCCCAAGATGGTCTGGTGACTGGAGTTGGGAGGCAGATGCAGATGGAAACGTAGTAGTTTGCAATGAATATGAAGATCCAAATATGGGTTGGCAGACAGATTGTGAATCTATGGACATTTGCGTGGAATCAGATATTGATTCAGATGATCTATTTGAATAAAATAAGGAGGATGATGATATGGGATTAGATCAATATTTATATTTAAGAAAGAAGGCATTTACATCAAAGCCTAATAAGGATGTAATGAAAGCACTTGGAGCAGATGCATCAGAAGGAAAATTATTTGAAAGTCTTGCTTCATATCATAAGGAGGCATTCAGCCACAAGGAAGAGATCAAAGACGGGGCAGCAGATGTTTGTTATGAAATTACAGCAACTTTTGAAATCGGATATTGGCGTAAAGCTAATGAAATCCATGAATATTTCTTAAATGCTGGAAAAGCTCCTGCAGACAGTAACTGTGAATTTGTTAGTGTTTCAATTGATGACATTAAGAATCTTTGGACGATTTGTAATGATATCGTTTCTCATTATAACGAGCACGGGATGGACAAGGCTCTCCAAGAAAAAGTTGAAGATGTCCTTCCAACAAGAGCTGGATTCTTCTTTGGAAGCACTGATTATGATGAGTATTACATCGAAGACCTTAAGCAAACAATGGAGATCTGCGAAAGGGTTATGGCATTCTGGGATAAACTAGAAGAATTAGACCCAGATGGTTCTAAGGATATTAAATATTCATGGGACATTGCTTACTACTCTTGGTGGTAAGACCAGTGGTGGGGGTTGACAACAACCCCTGCCTTTTTACTAATAACACATAAAAAATTAAAAAATAAGGAGGAATACTGTTATGAGTAAGACAACATTAGAACAAAGAAGGGACGAAGCCCTTAAGAGATTAGATTTCTTAAAAAAGCATGGTATGACATATGGAGCTGCTGTTAGAGCATTCCGAGACAAAGGTGACATTGGAATTTTTGAGAATCAAGGTGGATTTGCAAATGCCGTTTATTATGAGATGCGTTTAAATTCTGGTGATAATGATTTCTACGATGAATTGTGCACCCAAGTTGATTGTTTTGAATCAGAAAACGATGCAACCGTATACTTGATCTTAGTTAACCATACAATGTTTGGGGAACTGGTTTCATTCTTATATGTTTCTGACCAACCACAAGAGTGGGAAGATGACATGGATGATCTAAAGAACCAAATGGCATTAGTATACGTTTATAACAGGGATGACGATATGTTGTCTGAATTTGGTTCTATTAGTTTTGCTTATTCACCAGCATTTGGTGGAATATATAGAGTTTCATAAAGAAAGGAGGGACGGTAGAGATGCCAATCAAGGAAAAGAACGTTGTATATACTGTGGAGATCAGTCTAATATTGGATGGAAAATACTATCCAGATTCAGACATCCAGATTGGAATGTTCAAAACGAAAGAAGAGGCAATGAAAATTGCTCAAGAAATTGATGTCCAAAGTCCTGAGTTATACGAATGCTACGTATATACACTGGATGGTGACAGTCATGAAATCATTGATGATATCAGAATATTTTAAAGGAGGAGTGATGACGATGAAATCAATCACAAATGTGTTACGTCAATTAGATGAATTTAAAATGAAGGATGCTTATGAGGCTGTAGAATCTGCAGGCATTCAGGCAAAGAGACCTTCAATTAGAGCCCGAATCTACGAGGCCGTGGAGAAAGGAACCCTTGCTAAAATTGCAAGAGGCATCTATAGAAACAACGACTGTTTATTAATCCACGGAGATGGAAAAGATCTAAGTTTTTTAGAAGATGGTTCTATTGATGCTATTATTACAGATCACCCATATGATATTAAAGCTAGTAATAATGGTGGAGATCGACACTTCGCTACATACGATTGCTTCCGTTACACTCAGGAGGATTTTAATGAGAAAGCGAGAGTCTTAAGAGACGGCTGCTTCTTGGTAGAGTTCTTACCTGAAGAGAATGCAGATAATTATGAATATCTATATCAGATCAAACAAATGGCTGCTGCTGCTGGATTCAAATATTACGCAAAGGTTCCGTGGAAGAAGGGTGACTTCATCAGTAACTGTGGACGTAAGAGTAAGAATACAGAAGATGTCATGATCTTCAGCAAAGGAGAACCTAGAGCTCTAAGAATCGATGCTAAGAAAGACAAAGCAGAACCAGGAGTAAGACACTTTATGAAAGGAACCGCAGGAATGCTTCCAACTGCATTCGATTATGCAAAACCAGCTAAGAAAGATATGATCCATCAAGCAGAAAAACCTGTGGAGCTACTAGAAGCTATTATTGATTATGTAACACAGGAAAATGAAGTGATCCTTGACCAGTTCGCTGGTTCAGGAGTACTAGGAGAGGCATGCATTCGAAAGAACAGGGGAGCCATCCTAATAGAGCTAGCAGAAGAATTTGTTAGTAAGATCACTGCAAGACTTGGATTAATCCCATGTAAAATTTAAAGAAAGGAGGAATGCTGTATGGAAAAACAACGTTTTGAAACACTAATGAGTAACCTACTAGGTCTTATAAAGAAATGCGAAGACCTGGTGGGGGACTTCCGCCCAGATGCCATCAGGAAATGGACTGTAGATGAATATATTAAAAAGACTGCACAGGGACGAGACGCCATGCGTCAAATGGACCAAATCATGTCGTCTGAAGTATATCATATTATAGGGATGGGAAACTTAAGTATGGCTCAGACTGCTAAGTTTATTCAGGGAATTAAGAAACTGGGAACTTACAGAAGTAAAATTAAAACTTTAAATAATTTTACAGTGATCGGAATTCCTAAAATGGCAGCCGAAGCTGAATATAAAAGTTCTTTAACAAAAGATACATTAATAAAGGAGGTAAAATAATGTATTCACACTTAATTATTTATATCAATGACCAGGTGAAATTCCTGGTCCACTACAACACTAACGCCATTGCGGTTGAAGAAATTATTCAAATGATAATTAGTGCTTGGGAAGAGGATGGAATTCCAGATTTTGACACTTTCAGGGCAGACTTCAGAGAAAGATATGATAGTGATATTATTGATGCAGAGGCAACAATAGATTACCATCTTGAAACAGTCACTGAATATAAGGAGAAATCAACTGGGGAAAAATTTGTAAGCTTCGGGGACTGCTCAAGTTTATATTGTTCAAATGACCCTTCAGGGGAACATGATATCCCAAATCCAAGTTTGCATGACATGCTTAAATTTGAAAAAATCAAAACAGAACTATCTGATTAAAGGAGGAGATAATATGAAATATAAGAATATCTTTGAACGTTATGCCGATAAGGTAAACAATCTATTGTGCCCAGGTATGCCTGACACAAAAATAATCATCTTCGTAAGGGACGAGCAATACAATAGCTCAAGAGAACCAAGTGTAGAAGCCTTCGTTAACGAAGAGTTAATCCCGTGGGCTTTTATGAACGGCATCTACTGCAGCGGTATGTTTCATGGAAACTTTGCTGTGGACAGAAGCTACAAAGAACCTAAGGAAGTAATTCAATCAACAGATGAGGATTATGATTTTAATACATCTATATTGAACTTCGTCTTTGCAGTCATGGCTGCAGCAACAAAATATGACGCCAACCCAAGCGACAAGATCACCGTTGTAGCTTACTGGGGAGAGGCAGACATGTGTGATGTTTGGGAATTCGACACAGAAGAAGAATTCTATGAATACATCAAAGATGATTTAGCTGCTTTGGAAGAATATGATGATGAAGAGGAGGAAAACTAAGATGGGATATTTTACATGGACATTAGCAAATAAACCAGTTGTTGAAAAAGGATGGGGTTATGCCTCATCCTGCAAGCTTGGTTATGGATATACGGGATACATTGCTCTCCCAAAAGGATTTGAAAATTTATATCCTGATGTATATATTAATAAGAAGACTGGAAGAGGCTTCATTAAAGAATCATTCTATGATGGATATGGGATGTTTGGGGAACATGACGTTTATGATGTTATAGTTGATATAAATAAAGGGTATTTAAAAGAATTCTTTGATAAATTCCCTGCAGAAAAGATTCAAAATAACATATATGCAAAAATTGCAGAAGCCTTTGAAAACGGAAGGGACGAAAAATATTTGGAAGAACTATTTGGTAAGACTGTTTATCCAAAATCTCCAAATTTATGGGGTGAATGGAAGAGACATTTAGGAATTCATATATCATGTTACCTAATAGATAATGAAAAACTACATTATCCATTAAAAATTGTGTCTTCAAGCAATATAATATATGAAGATCTACCAGCATCTGATTCAACACAGTAGAAAGGAGAATATTATGGCAAGAAAATTTGATATTAATAAGCTTCCAAAGGACGTTAGAGCCAAAATTGACTGCATAAACTGGGCACATGAGGGCGAATTCATCGATGAAAACACCCTCGGTGAGTGCTGGTTGAAGGACGGATGGTTGTTTGATGGTGAAACTCACTATTCAACATTCACTTCAAGGTCAGAATTAATTGAAGACATCAGGCAAAACGTAGAACCAGAATGGAAATAGAAAGAAAGAAGGGATTTTTATGGATTTAAGTATCTTACAACAAAAATTTTTAAACAAAACCATCAAAATTATAAGTTTAGATGACTATTATGCTGCAGACGAGTATGCTGGTAGGACTGGGAAGGTTACATTTATTGATGATATTGGCCAACTTCACGGGACATGGGGTGGAATCGCCGTTATTCCAGAGAAAGATATAATTGAAATCATCGAAAATGATAACGATACACCAGAAAACATAACCTTATCGTTATCAGATTTCGAAATTGACTGGAACGAAGACGTTATGATTGAAGAAAATGTGGCAAATTACGTTCTAGTGGCAATAAAAGATGAGCCAATTGACGCCGTTGACATGATGCGTATCAAAAATGGCCACACAGACATTGCTGCAAGCAGCGAAAATGATGTTTATTATAATTTTTACTTGAATATTAACCTGAAAACTGGAGAAAAAACCATAGAGGTGACTGTAAATCATAGCGAAAACGATGATTGGCATGAATATTCTTTCAAATGTAGCATTTCTAGCCCAAAACTTGAGCAATTACTATTAAAAACATTGCTAATAATTACAAATGACGATTAAAAAGGAGGTGGAATAATGTGAAAAAAATGAAAGATAGAGATATGCACAATGTAAAAGTATATTTTAAGCTTATCAACAATAAGTATTACTATCTAAAATCCATTGAGCAGCCAGAAGGAAAAATAACTGAAGCATATCTTGCTAATTTAGCTGGGACCGTCGCAAAAAGAGAGTGGTGTGACAAAAGCATGGGAGGTTGGATTACTTATGTACCAATGCTTGAAGAAAAACAATTTAATACTTTGGTAGCTAATGTTAAAAGACTTGGCGGAACAATCATTATAAAGGAGGAATAAATTTATGTTTAAATTACCTAATAAGATAATGTTAAATAAAGATGTCGTTAAAGATTTTGATTATGATGATGGCGATGTTGACGATGAGTCATTACAAGAATGTATTGATAACTATTTAAGTAATAAATATGGTTATCAAGTTAATGATTACAATTATAAGTGTTGTTATAGTGAATATAGTCCAAACGGCAAATTAATAGGAATTGATATTTATAATATTGATTGGGCTAAAAAATAATTTGCATGATATAATAGTATGAAAAGAAGGAGGAAAATTTTATGATTAATGATTTTAGAATAACAGGTGAAATCAAGGCGATTGGAAACGATAGAACCATTTGCTTGCTTCACGTAAGAGCAATCATGTCCATAACATGTGATTCCAAATTAAAAATTGAAAAGTATCATGTAGGAGAAAAGGTTGAAGTGTCAGGGCGCATATCAACATATGGGCCACTACACGCAGTAAAACTTATAGCAACAAAAATAGAAGCTTTAAAAGAAGAGGAGGTAAAATAATATGAAAATTTATGTATTAAATCATGAAAGTGCAATTAATAAACTTTTAGGAGCTTATGCAAAAATTGAAAAAGCTAGAGAAAGATTAATTGAAGAAAAGAAAAAAATCCAAAAGCAACTTAAAAATGAATATTGTCTTGTGAAAGAAACTGAGGATAGTTTTGAAATATATGGAATGAAGGACAGCAGTGTCAATCATGTGTCTATATTTATTAAAGAGATGGAACTGGATTTTGATTTCCGTATAGAATATTGGAAAGAGGTTGCTCAAAGCCATTTTGAGTCAATTCAAACTGATTTAGAAGGAGCTTACTCTAATTTGAGCGATCAAGAGATAGATAAAATCTTAGAACATTCTGCAGATGAGTTCATAAATGACGACAATGTATGGGATGTTATTGACGAAACGCTACATAGAATAGTCGAGGATAATGCACAAGATGTTGTAAAAGGAGGGAAATAATATGAAGGATTTGTTAAAGAACGGACCTTATGAAATTAAGGAACTAACAAGGGAGCAGAAACAAACTTTAGTTAGAGAATTATTAGGAGATTGGGAAGGAGTCAGAAAATGGGACTTAAATAAACCATGGTATGTCTCAAACAATCCTATGCTAGATCAGGTTTTTGATAACCGTGATGAAGATTTTTGGCAAAAAGGAGAAGAATACCCTTACCCTTATGTAATTCTATATGGTGGCGATACTGTTGAGCATCAAATTGAAAGTATCTCTAGAGAAGATGCAAATGACATGGGAATATTCTTAAGTAGATAGGAGGAAAATAATATGGGACCAATAACAGTTAATCAATTATTAAAAAATTTAAAAGAATTAAAAGCAAAGGGATACGGCAATGCGCCGATATTTATCACAGATGATGAGGAGTGTAACGGCTATCACGCCATGTGGTACATCGGAGAGGCTGCAGGAGAGATGCCAGCCGACAGAAAACAAGATTGTAAAGACTTAAATTGTGATTATAGCTGCGTAGAAGACGAGAATATGGCAGTCTACATGGGATAGGGGGAATAATTATGAAAGTATATGTATTAGCAGTAAGCAATCAAGAAGGATGTTGTCGCCCTTCAGTTTATACAACTTTAGAAAAAGCAAAAAACGGTTTAAAAGACTTATATGAAGAAACTATAGCAGATTATGGCTTTGTAGAAGATGAACCAGATTATGACACTGATGACGGTATAATAGAAGAAGCCAATCTTTATGAGAACAGTTTTTATTTACAATTAGTTGATGGCTTTATTGAAGCAACTATATATGAAGCAGAGGAGGAATAATAATATGACAGACGAAAAATATTGGAGTATAGCAGATGAATTTGAAATTACAGGCAGGGACGGACAATCAGTAGTTCCAGCTGACAGAGTTGATGAACTAATAATGCAAATCTGGAAGCACAACAGAAACTGTGCAAGTCACACACGCCGTGAAGAATCTGAGGCTGATCTAAGTTTATTCAGATTTGAAGGTATTTCTGAAAAAGAAGTCATGGACAGAGCTAAGGAGATTTATGATTCACTCGAAACAATAAGAGGAAGAAGCCGCAAGAATCCACCATATGAATACATGACAGATGCTAAATGGGATACTCTTGGTGAAATTGTATCTATAAAAAAGGCATTAGATGTATGGTGGAATTCAATTAGGGTGAGATATAACATAGAAGGAAAACAGGGAGTTGCTTGCATCTACAAATGCAGCGACGGTTATTATGAAATAAGTAATTTAAAAGATTTATTTAGCTGGTCTGATAAGCAAACATTAGATCATTGGATCCATATAGATAAACAATACGATGAGGATGCAGACGGATATCCAATAGCATTCGCAACTTTATTGTAATAGAAAGGAGGCTGAAACACATGGGAACATATTCTGTAGTGCTTGGTCCAAATACAAAACAACTTTGGGTTTATGACGAAGAGAATGATACGTTCATAGATCCACCAGCTGCAGTTTTAGAGGCTTTAGATAAAGAGTATGATTGGTTGGACTGGGAAGGAAAAGAAGAAGCGTTACAGGCGATTCTAGATGAAGATGAACCAGATTGGTTATTCGATGAAGAATATATATATGACGCAGAAGAATTTGAAATTTAGGAGGGACAGTAATGAATGAATTAAAAGAAATTAAAATAAAAGTAACTGGTGGTTATTTAAGAGCTATTGAATCTGGAGATCCTGAATATCCAGGAATCTGGGTAGAATTTGTCAGGGACGATGATAATGGTGAGAATTTATCAAGGCCACAGGCATTGATGGAGATAGATCCATCTACAAACAAACCAAGACTGCTAGTTTGGAACGATCCTAATAGTGAGGATTATACTCAGGAAATAAAATTTAAGGAGGAAAGAAAATGAGTAATACAGTTTATACATTCAATACAAAATTTGCAAAAAATCAAGACAGAAATGGAGAAAAGTGCATAATTATTAAAATTTTTCACAATGGTAAGCTGCAAATCAAGTTTTTGAAAGATAATAAAACACTTACCATTTATGATACAGAAATAGAATAAGGAGGTAAAATAATGGGTGCTTGTTATTCAGTTGTGTTCACTGCTAAAATAAAAGCAGGAACGGAAAAACTAATTGTTGCTCAGCTAAATGATAAAATTACGAGGGGTGACGCTGAGAGAGTGGATTACGCCGTGACAGCTTTATATCCAAAATATAAATTTCCATATACGCTTGAACAGCTAATGGATATTTTCTTTGTAAAGCATCAGGATATGTATTCTTTAGACATGGATGATAATTCTATATTCGTGCAATCAGCTTTTGACGCATCATATGGATGGGAAACAGTTATGATCGACGCAGTTGAAGAATTATTGCCGTTTTTAGAGGATAAAACCGAGCTTTATATCGATATTGATGAAGGATATGATAGATTTGTCGTCGAACACGGGAAACTTGTTTCAAAACGCAAATATGATAGGAAGTGAAAAATATGAGACTTACATTGGATGAAAAGAAGATTGTCAGGATTCTTGCTCAGCATGGTATTGATCTTGTTGATGCTGACATGGTAAAATATCCAAAAGGCAAGAAGCGTGAGGGACGCAAGAAAGCTAAAAAGCTTCTTGAAAGCATCATCGTAAAAATAAACAAAGATATAGAGGAGGGGAAATAATATGGCAAGTATTTGTTATAAGCCAAGAGGTTCGTGTGAGACATGCGAACACTCAAGGCCAGATCCAGATTACTATAATGGAACAATAAATTGTTGCTGGGAAGACTGGGATAAGAAACACCCAGTTGAATTCCAAAAGATTCTAGCCGAAATAAAAGCTAAAGAGCTTAAAGAATTAAAAAGATTAAAATCAAAATATAATAACTAAGGAGGTATAACATGGACGTATTTACAAACTTGGAAGAAGAAAAAGCTAAAAAGCTATTTGAAGAATTTAAAGCCACAGGGATGAGCGATGAAGATGCATGGGACGAAGTCTACTCAATTGAATGTAATTATGATGACGAAAATTATGAATTTGATTGGGACGGTTGTTGTCCTTACTGTGGCAGTGGCAATGTCGATATAGTTGATGAAGGAGACGAAGACACCAAATGGATTTGCAGAAACTGTGGAGAAGACTTCTTAATAGATAATATTAATGGAGCCGTGACAGATAGACACAATCGCCCAATTAAAAGAAAGGAGGATAGCTAATATGACAGAACAGGAATTATTACAATTAAAAGCAAGGCTGTTTGATAAGATGATCGACGAGAACTGTGAATGGGACGGACCAAGAGCAGTTCTCATGTATTTAATTGAAAGTGGCTGCACAGAAGAAGAACTTCTAGCCCTGAAATTCGATAAAGATGACGTTAAAGGTTTGCTTGAAGAAATTAATAGTCAAAAATTCGAATAAATTTAAAAAATATTAAAAATATTTAAAAAAAACTATTGTAAAAACGCATACATTGTGCTATAATTATAATAGAGAAAGAGGGATAGGCATATGAATATAAATTCAAATTTATTGACTCACCCAGAAGATGATGCTGACATGGGTGAAGACATCGTCGAACTTAGTGAGACTGAAATACAAAAACTGAATGAAGATCTTAGCTGCGCGGCGGATTCCAAGCGAGTTCCAAACTCAGGAGTTAAGATCAGGGATGCTGCAAGTATGTATTTGCGTGACATTGCTGCAACCGTTCCATTAAATAAACAAGCTGAGAAAGAAATTTTTGAACAGTTTGTAACTTTAAGAGATATAATTAATAGTGACTCGGGGACGCCTGAAGAAAAAATTCGTTATAATCATCTTAGAGATATCTTAGTAAATTCAAACATGAAACTTGTAGCTGCCATTGCAGTGCGCAATGCTAGTAGAGGAGTTCCAATAGAGGATCTAATATCCGAAGGAGCGCTTGGCCTCATGTATGCAATTGATAAATTTGATCCATCCCGTGGCTGCACACTAACAACCAGTGCATATTATTGGATAAATTTAAAAATATCTTTAGCAATCTATAAACAGTCTAACATCATGACTGTCCCAGTGTGGGTTCTGGTTAAGATTGCTCAATTGGGGCGCATAGAAACAGAATTAGCTGCAGAAGAAGGGACGAACCCACAGAATATTTCTCCAGATGCAATAGCAGCTGTGATGGAGATCCCCACACAAGAAGTTGTGAACTTAAGGGAGATCCGTGACAGACGCAAAGGCATCGTTAACATAGATAGAACAAATGAATCTTTACAGGATTCTGAAGATGAAGCACAAGCTATCGAAATACAAGATTCAAATTCACCGACGCCGTTTGAAATTTGTATGAGGAGCGAAAGGAGGAAAGCTATAGAAAAAATAATAGATATGCTTCCAAAGGAAAGGTGTCGTGAAGTTATAAAGATGAGATATGGTTTTGTAACAGGTGAAGAAATGTCATGTGCTGAGATAGGCCGTTACTATCAGTCACTAGGATACACAACTGGTATCTCAAGAGAAAGAATCCGTCAGGTTCTAGAAGAGGCAATAGAAACTCTTCGACAACCAGAATATCTTTCTAAACTGCAAGAGTTGCTGTAACCTGTTAACTGTTGAGTTGCATTTTAGAAGTTACAGTTGAATTCGTCTAGGAATTGTGATATAATAATATTGGAGATAAAGGAGGTGATGTTTATGATTGGGTGCGGATTAGTACTTGCTATCTACGTGGTATTAATTATCATTGTGGTTAAAGTACTGATCGATTACTTTAAAGGTCCTAAGGACTAATCAGCAAAACTTAATATGCATGCAATCAGGAAAGGAGAGTGATTAGTATTCGTGCAGTATTAACAGTACTATGCTGGTTGCTATTAATCGGCCTAACGATCTTCGTTATTATTATTGGGAATATTGGATTAATCGCAGGAATAATATTGTTCTGGGCAATATTGATAACAGATATTACAAGAACAGTATATGATAAATCCAGGATGAACCAAGACGATCCAGGGGACTAGGATAAA
>Ga0326512_10000607_pt1 | contig 31062 bp, 22 predicted proteins | sample 1_2617_0518_D_FD_203652 | JGI IMG/M metagenome (GOLD analysis project Ga0326512, IMG submission 203652) | Bovine rumen microbial communities from UC Davis, California, United States - 1_2617_0518 | ecosystem: Host-associated > Mammals > Digestive system > Stomach > Rumen | place: USA...
CTCCCAAGATTAACATGTTGGTCGGTTACGACCAGATGGGCGACATGGAGAACGTCATGGTCAAGGAGTATGAGCCGTTCATTCTCTCGTATATCGCTACGATGTTCTTTGGCGTGCAGTTCGAGTCTGTGGACAAGCGTCGTCTGAAGGTCATTGAAATCGGCGGTTCTTCCGCTCCTGAACAGGGTGGTGGTGCAGCTGGTGAAGGTGGCCAAGGCTAGACAGTATTTGCCATTCTTGAAATAATAATCTGTGTTCTTCTTTTTTAATGTTCTTCATTTTCTGATTTGTTTTGGGGGAGCCGGTACCTGTGAAGGCTCTGGCTCCCTTTTTTAACACTTAGGAAATGAAACTTTAATCTTTAATTTTTAATTTTTAATCTATATTCATTATGCCTGATTGTTCATCTATACAAAAGTCGCTCGCATGGTGCCAAGGTAAACCTGAGCTTCCTGGCGTGAAGCGTCGTATCTATTATATCTCGAAGTATGACATCTTGAAGTGGCCAAGGCTGCTGCATGATAGTAACGGCCGTCTGCTCAGTGCTGAGTACATAGGCGACTTTACCCTTCGCGCAGATGTGAAGTGGAAGTTTATCGACGTCATGCCAGAGAAGTCACAGCTGACTTCGGAGGCGCAGGGAGAATATCCTTCGCAGACACAGCTGAATAAGCTGGTGGCTGTACATCCAGGGGTGGAGCTAGATGCTACGGCTGCTGCTGCCTACCTGAATAATAACGATAATGTGTTCCTCGTGGAGGATATGCGTGGTGACTATCGTGTCGTGGGCTCTGAAAACTGGCCTACCAAGACTACAGTTACCCAGGACCTGGGACAGGGTGCCACAGGTACAACATCCACCACTATCAACGCAGAGGCTACGGATGAATGCCCAGCGCCTTTCTATTTTGGAGAGATCCTTACTGACGAAGGCACCACAAGCGGCACTAGCAATGGTGGTTCAAACACCGGAGGTAACAACAGTGGAAACACTGGCGGGAACGGCAGTGGAAGCAGTTCTAGCTCGGCGGATCCTACTTACTACGATATTGCACAACTCAATGGACAGAACTACAGCATCAAGAAGGGTGGCACCGCAACCATTACCGGCAACCTGACTTCCATGGCGTTCTCGGGTACAAACATGACATACCTCAGTTACAAGGTTGGTAGCTCAATGCAGACCGAGATTGCCATCAACAGCGCTGGTACATCTGCCACTTGCAATGAAGTTATCTCTGCTCCTAATACGGTAACGATCTATCGTGAGGAAGGTACAGGTGATAACAGAACCACCGTTCTCTGGTTCACCATCAGTCTGATAAAATCGGGCGATTTGGGCCAGAACTGATGGAGCAGTGAGCGCAATGCCGAGCTTGTTCGAACATTGCCGAGTCGCGATATCAGTCGATGAAATCAACTGATGGAGCAGCAAGTGCAATGCCGAGCTTGTTCGAACATTGCCGAGTCGCGATATCAGTCGATGAAATCAACTGATGGAGCAGCAAGTGCAATATTTGATCCTTAACTGAAAACAGTTAATTCTCTACCAATGAGTATGCGCACTCCTATAGATATGGGCGACCTGCTATCAGAGATAGAAGTCCCTGATATCGGGAGTGCGCAGCTTGCTATAAAAGATATTCAGGCAAAGCGCGAGCAAGATTTGTTTGCTGAACAGAAGCGCAAAGGATGGGATAAGACGGTGGAAGCGCGTTGCGACTTCACACCGCGCCCGCGCCTGACTCGCCGCTCTGGGCTGTTCTTTCTATCGTACTGGCAGAAGTCGGTCTATGGACGGACACTGACGGACATCAAAGCTGATGACAGTATGGTGCTGTTCTTTGCTGCTACCATGGTTTCGTTTATCAAGGAGCTGATAGGACCGGACTTGTCGAAGGGCAATTGGTGCATCATCACGACACCTAAACGTAGACACTTGGTGAAGAACTTCGCTACGCGTATTTCTGAGCGGATAGCAGGGGAGCTGAACATCCCGTTTTACGAGGATGTTTGTAGCTGCAGAACCAAGCAGCGAGTAGGGGCTATCTTTGATGTGAACATCGTTCCGAAGGAGCAGAACATCATCTGCTTCGATGATTTTGTGACGACGGGACAGACGCTGCAAGCGATGCAAAGAGCACTTGAACCGTTTAACAAGAACTTACTGTTTCTCAGTGGGATAAACAATAAACTTTAAAGTAACTGTTATAGAATAATTCACCCTAATTTCCAATAATTTCTTTCCATATTAATATGAAACAAGACCCAAAATTTACCGAGCAACTGCAGGACTGGATCAATACACCTGATGACCAGAAGAACTGGGACGAGGGTGCCATTATGCTTCTCCAGTTGTCGGGTAATAAGATTATGTACCGCAACATTTCGGTGAATCCTAAAGGAAAGGCCGAATTCATCAAGGGACAGCTTCAGAAGTACCTGAACTTCCGTCTGCAGCAGCTGACGAAAGACCAGGTGAATGAAATGCAGTCACAGGTTGATGAAATCGTGAAAAAGGTCATTAAACCTGACGTTACCATCAGTTCTGAAGGTTCTGTTGAATCCGCAAAATCCGAAGAATTTGCCGATTTCAAGGCAGGAAAGCGTGCTGACCATGATGAGCTCCCTGCAGAGATTCAGGCGCTCTATGTAGAGAACCTGGATATTGTGCACCGTATGCGTGAACTTCATCTGAAGCTGCGTACACTCAGTTTGGATGACGCTACTTGTCCTGACAGCGAGCGTTACCCGTTCCTGAAGGAAATCATTGCGCTGGATAAGAAGCGCGTTGAGAACTGGGATATCTATGACCATTTCATCATAGGTAGTCCTGTTGTTGGAGGTACTGCAGCCCCAGAACCTGAAGATGAAGGTAAGGCTGATGAAACCGAAGAAACTTCTGTTCATTCCGAAGATTTAATTGAAATAGCTGCTGATACTTCAGATAATCCTGAAGGATTAACCGAAGATGCAGCTGTTAAGGAAGAGGAGCCCGCTCCTGTAGAGGCTAAGCCTAAGAAGGCAAAAGCCACAACAAAGCGTACTGGGAAGAAAACCGCTAAGAAATGAAGCGAACCGCATCAATGGCTGACGTTGTGAAGCCGCTCTCTGAGTGTAGCTCACAAGCCTATCTGTCCAATGCCGTTCAGGTGGCAGACCTGCTTGAATGGATATTGGAACAGGTGGGCACGGCCAAGGTGTGGCAGACTTCATTCTCTATCTCTGAGGAGTTTCTTCGTAGGCTGTTCTTCATCGAGAAGAGTGGGAGAGTGTCCGAGTTCAATTTGGTGCTGGACCATAAGGCTACGAACAAGACGCTGAAGCTATGGTCGTTCATGACTCAGGTAATTCAGCGTACTTTCCTCACTGACAACCATTCGAAGATTCTGCTGGTACAGGCTGAGAGCGGGGCTACCGTCTCAGTCATTACCTCACAGAATCTGACACGTGGTAATCGCCATGAGTCAGCGTTTATCTCCACGGATCCTGGTATATTCGCTACGCTGCACGCAGAGGTTACCGATTTAATCGATAATCACAGCGTTCCGCTTTACGATTTGTTTCGCCAGAGGGTTCAAGGGGAATGAAAGCACTTGGAGTACATGGAATAAAAAAAGGAGGTCCTACATCTGTAGGACACTCCCGCGTGAGCTGGTAGAAATTACCATTGAGGTGTGGCGTTCCCGTGAGTTTGTGCAAATATAGGGTAGATATTTGAAAATTCAAAGTAATAATGGGTAAATTTGAATATTCTGAGGATATTTTAACGCAAATTGAGCAATATGCATCCATTTATCTGAAGATTACAGATATGGCTGTGTTATTCGATATCCCTGCAGAAAAACTGCGGGAGGATATTGCTGACCGTTCCACGGAGGTAAGCAAGCGGTACCACAAGGGAAAGGCTGCTTCTAAGGTGAAGCTGCTGCATCAGGAAATGCAGTTGGCTTATGTGGGTAGTCCGCTGGCTTTGGAGAATGCGCAGAAGAATCTCATGGATATGGAGGATGATGAATAAAAACTGATTTTATTTTGGTTTTTTATACTCTTATTCGTAACTTTGCAGTCTGTATATAGATTATCTAAGATGAAATCAACGAAAATACTGGGCTGGCTGGTTATGGCCGCAGCCCTCACATTCACAGGGTGTTCAGTTAATGACAACACGGTTGAAGGACCGATGGAGCCACCACAGACACAGACGGGGAATACCATCGACCTGTCAATGCTCACAGGTGACTACGTGGCTCAGAATGGTGACGTGCTGACGGACACGCTCTCGGGCTTCTACAAGATTTCGATTGCTCCAGGGGCCACTGTGACGCTCGGCGGGGTAACGATTCCTGGACGCGCGACCGATGGGAATATCACGCCGTGGGCGGGCATCACCTGCCTGGGCGACGCCACCATCGTGCTGGCCGACGGCACAGAGAACTACGTGAAGGGATACTGCTGCCGCTATCCGGGCATCCAGGCCGGACCGGCTGGCGAAACGAAGGCCGAGAACACGACTTTGACCATCCGCGGCACAGGCACGCTGACGGTGAAAACGTGTATGGATGACAATGACGGCTCTGCGGGCATCGGCAGCGGCTTTAATCAGACGGTGGGCAACATCACGATTGAGGGTGGCACCATCACTGCCATTGGCGGATATTTTGCTGCTGGCATTGGCAGCGGAAGGGCCCATTATGGAACCGCCTCCTGTGGCGACATCACCATCATGGGTGGCACCATCACGGCCATGGGCGACCAACATGGCGCTGGCATAGGCACCGGCTCAGATGCTTCCTGCGGCGACATCACCATCGGCGGCACGGCATCAGGCAGGGCCATACGCGGCAACTTCATTCCGGTAAACATCGGTGCTGGCACTGGCGGTACGTGCGGCTCGGTAAGCGTGGCCGACGGAACCATCAACAACCTCGCCACATGCCGGTTCACCGTGAAATACTACCAGTACAAGCCCGAGGGCTATATGGCGACGCCAGCCTACAACGTGAATGCCAACTTGATTCAAGTAACTATAGGCAGTGAGATTTACAAAGCCTGGGGCACGTTCACCGACGGCAGCACGGTGAGTATACAGTTGAGTGCAGCCACCGAAGCCGACCTGACCATTACTTCGCCCGATACGGGCTTCGACAGCGACCCATATACGGGCACGAATCCGCAGCCAAAGGCAACATTCTCCTGCAAGCTGACGGGCAAGAACATCACAAAGGGCGCAGACTTTGGCACGGTGAACCTGGTGATGCAGTAAACAATAGACCTGTCTTTTCAGGCTTCCAGTCATATAGGTATCTTTGCAATCAAATTGCAAGGATACTTTTTTTATGCCTTTACCATCAATCATAGACATAGCCCGAGCTGACCTCTACACCCAGCGTGAAGACCTAGAGGCCAAATACGCTATCACACAGGTTGAGCACATTCTGCGCCTGCGTGATATGGTGGCGTGGTGCATCTCGAACTGTGACGCTAAAGACCGCCAGTTCGTGGATGAAATCATGCAGCGTTACGGCATCTCCAAGGTCACTGCCTACGCCGACCTGAAAATCGTGAAGTCTCTGCTTCCGAACTTGAGCGAGGCTTCACGGGATTATCATCGTTGGCGCTATAACGAAATGATACTGGAAACGTACCAGATGGCGAAGAAACGTAAGGATACGAAGACGATGGAGAAAGCGGCAACCTCGTATGCGAAGTACAACCGCATCGATGTGGAGGACGAAACAGCTGTACCATACCACATGATTGTGGTGCAGCCTTTCTTCCCAACGACAGACCCGCGTGTCGTTGGTATCAATCCTGTGCCTAACATCGATGAGCGTATCAAGAAGCTCACCAAAGAACTGGGTGCTTCTAATCCTGATACGCTGAATATCGAGTACGAGGAAGCCGACATGAACTTTGAAGAGATATTTGACGAGCACAAGGATGAGCCAGAACAAGATTGATACGTCCACTTGGGATGCGGAAGCCAAGCTTCATGAGAAGCGTGTGTACTTTAACAAGCCACAGCTCATGGCTCAGTATATCGGTGCCAAGACAACAGTCATTGTCGCTGGGCGTCGTACTGGTAAGACGGACTCTATCGCCTCGCCATTCGTACTGCGTAATATGCAGCGAATGCCAGGCAGTACTGGCGGTATCGTGGTACCAACATTCAAGCATGGTCTCACGAACACCATCCCTGGACTTTTGGCTGCATGGAAGCGCTGGGGCTATCTCAACGGCATCCACTATGTGGTGGGCCGTAAGCCGCCAAAGTCATTTGGCAAGCCGATTACTGAGCCTGCTGACTATGAACACGTCATCACGTTCTATAATGGTTCTATTGCGGTCATCATCTCTCAGGACCGACCTGGTTCTTCTAACTCTCTGACGCTTTCGTGGCTTCTCATTGACGAGGCCAAGTTCATTGACTACAACAAGCTGAAGGACGAGACGCTGCCTGCTAATGGTGGTATTCGCTCGTATTTCGGCCATCATTCGTTTAATCATGCGATGATGGTACTCTCTGATATGCCCCAGACACAGAAGGGCTCCTGGTTCCTGCATTATCGGGAGAAAATGGATCCCCAACTCATCGAGACGATTCAGGGTACCATCTATAAGATTTGGGAAACGAAGGAGCGGATAGCTCGTCTGAAAGAGCAGCACCAGCCCATTCCTCAGTACCTGAAGGGCTACCTGAAATGGCTCGACCAGTCGCTAAACAAGATGCGCTCAGTGGCGGTGTACTATAAGGAGTATAGCACCATTGAGAACTTGCAGCTGCTGGGTGAAGAGTACCTGCGACAGATGAAGCGTGACTTGACACCTAAGACGTTCCAGACCTCAATCCTTTGTCAGCGTATCGGCATCACACACGACGGTTTCTACTCGTCGATGCAGGAGCATCACAAGTATGATGCCTCGAACTTTGCGTATCTGGACGAGCTGGGCTACGACAAGATTCTTAAAGAGACGAGCCAGCAGAACTATGACATCAAAGCAGCGTCGCAGTTCAGCACGATTGGGGGATGTTTGGACTCCAGGGCCGATGAGGACGTGAACCCTTTGGCCCCAATATGTATTGGCATGGACTACAATGCCAATATCAACTGGATAGTTGCTGGTCAGCCGTCAGGAAACCGCCTGAACGTCCTAAAGTCTTTCTACGTCAAGTTCGAGCGTAAGATTCCTGCCTTGGTCGATGATTTCTGTGCGTACTACGCCTATCATCAGAACAAGACGGTCATCTTCTACTACGATGCCACGGCGCTTGGCTCGAACTATGCCGTGAACGACCAGGACTTCCGCTATGTCGTCGTCCATGAGTTTGAGCGCCACGGGTGGCAGGTACAGGATGTGTATCTGGGTAATCCCATGCGACATGATGAGAAGTATCTGCTCATCAATCAGGGCTTTGCGGGTAAACAGCGCTTGATGCCGTTCTTCAATCGTCAGAACAATGATGATTTGATACTGGCCATCCAGTCGGCTGGGGTAGAGCGGGGGAGAAATGGCTTCCATAAGAACAAGTCCATGGAGAAGCAGCCTGAGTCTGAAGAGGACTTGCTGGAGCATCGTACAGACGGCACGGATGCTTTTGACACGTTATATATTGGCTGTGAGAAGTTCCCGCAACACGACGTATACCCAATTGCTTTGGGCGGTGTTCTTTAAATATTCCTAATGAATAGTGGTATTTCAAAGTTTATTTCGTACCTTTGTGGCTCAAACGATAAAAGAATCAGATATGAGACCACCAATTTACGATGCCAACGATGTACTGGAGTTTGCGGAAATGCAGGAGAAAACAAATGTAGCTGCAGAGGAGCTGGAAGAGGCTTTCTTGGAGATACAGCAGAACCACATGCTGAGCAAGCGCGAAGTGCTGTTCACGCTGGCTCGCGTGGTTGACTCGTTCATTCGCATGGAAGAAGACTACGAGCTCGATGAAAGCAAGCGCATCGATGCCGAAGCCATCTTCAACGACTATTACATAGCTTGCCGCGATCTCGAAGACGGAAGTGATAATGAAGATTTTGTGCCTTCCCAAGGAGGCAACTAATTGCCATTTTTTGTTCGTAGCGTCCAGCCAAATTGGACGCTATGCTGAAAAGGAACAAAAATAGCCTAACTAACTAAGATTTTCTTCTTTTTTTGACCAATTTACAGAGATTTTTGCTAATTTTGCGCCTCAAAAATTGTTTTTAGGTTTGGCAAAATTAGATTTAAGGTTAAAAAAAGAAGAGAAAAATGGCAAATTCAAAACGTTCGGTGGCTCGTGAAATTATCATCGATCGCCTGCTCCACGAAAGATGTGGTTATTCAGTACATGAGATTTTAGAAATCGTTAATCGTCAATTTGAAGCGGATGGTTTCCCTCCTGTGTGTATCAACACCATCCGCAATGACATGGATATCATCAGGTACCGCTACAGGATTCCTCTCGATATTGTGAAGCGTGGCCAACGTTTGATTTACAGATATCAGGATCCGAATCAGACAATATTTAAGACAGTTCTAACGTTCGGCGAACTGCAGCACATCCAGTCAGCCATTCAATCAATCATTTTCCGTGATCCAATTCAGGCTTCACTGATGTATAAGCAAATATCTGAAAGGCTTGGCAACTTGCTGAAATTGGACACACTAGGTGAACCAATTCTCATATATGAGGAGATACCAGATTTGGATGAACTGAAGATGTTCCAGTCCATGTATAACTACATTCAGTCCAAGTCGCCAGCTATCATAACCTATAAGCCTGGACGAGGCAAGAAGGAACGTGAGATAGTTGTGCATCCGTACTTCTTACTTCAGAAGAATCAGAAGTGGAACCTTCTGTGCTATAATGGCACGGATGAGAAACCTGCAGAGATTCCCATCACTGCCATTTCCCATGTAGCTCCTGCAGAAGGTGTTGAGCTTATTCCCAACACATATTTCGACTTCAAGGAGTATTACAAGAAGCTGAAATCAGTAGCATAGTGTAGAGTCTTCTCTCCCGTTTTACGCTCCAATAGTGTTGGCTATCGTTCGGATAGTGTGGCTCTATTGGTGCGTCATCGTTCTAAAGTCGTTGGAAGTTCATTCGTCGGTTGAAGGAAGTTCGTCCTTAGGAACTTCCCTTTGCGTTCTTTTAGTCCTCCTTTATTCTCCTTGCAAGTACTGTGTGCGCACAAAACAAACTGGTTTACATAAAAATCATTAAAAAGCTATATATAATAAAGTATATTTAGATTTAAATCATTATATTTGCGTTCAAATCAATTGTTTTTAAAATGAAGGACTTAAACAGACTCAAGATTGTGCTTGTCGAGAAGAAGAAAACGAACAAGTGGTTGGCAGAGCGTCTGGGAAAGAACGCCTCTACTGTCAGCAAGTGGTGTACAAACACATCGCAACCAGACTTGCAGACCCTGGATCAAATAGCTTCATTACTAGAATGCGACAAGAAATATCTTATTAACGATTAAAGAAACATGCCGGTTGACAAGCAAGTATTACTACGATATCAGATTCTGAACAAGTGTTTCAGGAACAGATATAGGGATTACACCATCGACGACCTCGTGGATGAGTGCAACAAGGCGTTGCGTAGAATTGACAAACCAGATGTATCTAAGCGCACTGTCCAGAATGATATTAATATCCTAGAGGCAGATTACGGCATCAGGCTTGAAGAGGATATGCGTCTTGGCAAGAAACGTCTATATCGTTACGTTGATACTAATTATTCGATTCCGTTGTTCCGCATCAATGATGAAGAGCGCCACAAACTTCAGGATGCTATTCGTGTATTGGAGAACTTCGAGGGTGAGCCCATGTACGACTGGGCCAGGACGCTCTTGATGCAGATTGAGGGAGGCTTGTTTACTGACGAGTCAACTCCAGTCGTTTCTTTCCAGTCTAATCCGGATCTGAAAGGTCTCAATCTCTTTGGGCATTTGTTGCAAGCTATCATAAAGAAGCGGGTACTGAAGATTGAATACGCTCCTTTTGGCAAAGACAGTTATAGCGAAAAGATATATCCCTACCATCTGAAGCAATTCAATGACCGCTGGTATCTCATTGCCCAAGCTGTTGGCTATGACTCTTTAGGTCATTATGCCTTAGATCGAATTGAGAGCTTCGAGGTAATATCCATGCCCTACAAAGAGTCTGATGTAGATTTCAGGGAATATTTTGATGATGTGATAGGTGTTACTGTTCCAGAACATCTGGAGCCAGTTGATGTGGTGATGCGTGTCAGCAACAACCGTTTCAACTACATCAAGACCAAACCCCTACATCTATCACAGCGTGTTATCTCCGAAGACAAGAACAAGACCACGATATCTATCAATGTCAAGATTACCAAGGAGCTGGTAGCACTCATACTCTCGTTTGGCCCCGACATTGAAGTGGTTTCTCCAGCATCCCTCAGAGCAGAGATTACCAAGAATATTCGTGCTTTGAATTACCTTTATCACGTCGATGAAGAAAACCTGCATAGTTAGACACTACCTTTGCAGCGAGAAAACAACAAAACAGAAGATTATGGCAAGAACTTATAAGTACAGAAACATCAAGAATAGTGTGAATCATCAGAGCACTGAGGCTCTTGTAGAGCAATTCAATGCTCAGGTAGGTAAACGTTGCTGGGCTTCCGCCCGTGCAGCTCACGATACCGCACTTATCGATACACTTATTGACAGAGGTGTGGATGTATCTGCTGTTTATGATGGCGAAAGCATCTCCTTCAAGGAGCATGTAGTGCTTAATGAAGACGTGAATAAGTTGTTTTTGGTGTAATTATTTAAACGATGAAGAAAACCTGCACAGTTAAACAGTAATTTTGCAGTCGAAATAAGAAATCAAATCATTATGAGTAATACAATCGGTTTTACAAACTTCCGCCGTTTCACAAGTTTTCCAGAGATAGATTTGGGGAATATTACGATATTGGTTGGTGGTAACAATGCTGGTAAATCAACGCTTGTCAAGGCAATGCTTTTGATGCGTGACTTCTTGAAGAGCAGAATAGAAAGTGTAGATAAAACAGAGAATATATTTCAAACGATAAAGCCTCAATTTAAGTTTGATGCCGAGCATGTTAATGTCGGTGAGTTCTATCGTGCTTTCTGTCGCCAAAGCCCCAGTAATGAAGACACCATGTCCTTTTCTATGAAAATAGATAAGTTCCATTTCGTTGTAAGCATACGTGGTGAGAGAAAACCTGGGGTAGTACCAGAAGTGTCAATGATAACTGTAACTGACGAAGATAGAGACATTACATTTAAATTTGATTTCTCAACAAATCAGATGACTGTTCATTTTAGTTATGACAGGAAAGCCTTGAATAGCGATATAAAGATTAATCTTCTTAATGAAGAAGCAAAGCTCGAATCTAGATTAAAAGAATTGGAGAGTAAATTATCCAAATGTAAGGATCTTGAGAAGATCACAGCTATCAAAGTTGATATTGAACGCACTCAAAGAGAATTAGACCGAATACACACAAAAATAAAGGTAGATGAGCAGTCTAATATTGGATATTCTATAGACGAATATGATACTGTTACTATAGGTTTGTCATTTTTCATTGGCGACAACATAGGAGAATATGTCATCACAGAACTTATTAATGGTTTTGTTAATTACGCATATACAGGAACAATTGGGGATAAACGCTCGAAAGAGTACAAGGAACAAATAACAAACAAAAGTTTCTTAAAAGGCAAGGAAACAGAAATTAAAGCTGTTGCGAAAGAAATAGAGAATGTACTTAACAGACAAACAATAGAATATATCTATGCTCATTCTGTCTCTCAGACTCCTTTCTTTGCCAATTGTATAGGGTCCAGTGATTATACGAAGCGAACCATACACGAGTTTTACAATTCACGAATATCGTCTGGTGACGAAAACCTCGGCATACCTAAAGACAATGAGTTCATTTTGATAGAAAATTGGCTCAAGGAGTTTAAAATTGGAAATTCTCTAAAGATACAATCTTATGCTGGCGATTCCTATCAGGTGTTAATAATCGATGAAGATAACCCAGATGGAATAGATTTAGCTGACAAAGGCATGGGATCTATCCAACTTGCAATTCTACTACTTCGTCTTGCTACTCTCATTCGAAAGTATAGAGGTCAAGATCTTACCGTCTTACTAGAAGAACCAGAACAGAATCTACACCCTGCTATCCAAAGTATGTTGGCAGACTTGGTGCATGATATCAACAAAAATTTTGGTGTTCAGTTTATTATTGAAACACATTCTGAGTATCTAGTCAGAAAAAGCCAAGTAATCGTTGGCAGACAATATGACTCAGAAGAAAAAGCAAAAGAGAATCCATTTAGGATTTACTATTTACCGCAAAGTGGACTGACATATTCAATTGGCTATACTCTAAATGGACGTTTGACTGAAAAATTCGAACCAGGCTTTTTTGACGAAGCAGGAAAATCCAATTTTTATCTCATGCGTAAAGAAAGGGGGTTGGAATGATGCATGTATATGTAACCATAAAGGCCTTAGAAAGTATGGCATTGATGACAAGGTGGAATAAGATACTCTCCTGCCGAGAAGTATATGAAATCTATATTGATGCCACAGAAGATACTCTTTCTCAATTTTCGAATAATTACGAGGAAGATTTCTCATATGATGACTGCAGTGATGTATCTCCCATTTCTCAATTAATAAGAGATGGGATTATACGTCCTAATGCAGCAAAGCAGAAAATTGAAGAAATTAAAGATAATCCTTTGAAAGTACTTGAAGACCCTAGTGCTGTATATTTCCTTGATGTCACACCTGAAGAGGCTGCTGATATTCAGAAACAATATGGGGTTATTTGTAAAAACGAAAATGAAATAGATGACACAGAATTGGGGGATTGGGGTGAAATCATTTCTTGTGAGGGAGATCTTGACCATAGCTGGTCAGAATTTCTGGCAAAAATTAAACAAGAACCAACTAATTCCATATTAATAAGTGATAGATTTGTTTTTTCAAATGACGAGCTTGCTAATGATAGGAAAAGTAATGGAATTGATAATATAATCAGTATCATAGATGCTATTTTGCCGAAATCATTTACACAGGATTCTCAATATCATGTTTTTATACTTTATAGTGACAAAAACCCGAAAGGAGAATCAAACTGTAAAATAGCTTTCAATAAATTGGCGAAAAAACTGTCTGAAAAGATAAGTGATCTTCGCAAAGGTAAATACAAAATCCTTGTTGAGGTTGTTGCTGTTCCTGGTAATTCTTACGGATATGAGTGGACTCACAACAGAAGAGTAATGACAAATTATCATATTATTAGGACAGAACACAATTTGAAAGCATTCTGTTCTGATAAAAGTATTTGCAGTCAAACCTTAAATTGGGATAGTTTGTTTTCTAAAGGTATAATGGATAAAAACGATATATCATATAAAAATTTTAAAATCCTCTTGAATAATATTCAAAAGATAAATACTTTTGGCAAAGCAAATCCAGAAAGGTCAATGTATAAGTATTCTTGCGATGGTATATGCCCCAAGTCAAACACAGAGAAAGATAAAATTATTTTCTCAGATGTACAAAACAGAATGGTTAAATATACTTCGATATAGTTTTTATATACTATGCAGGAAACCTGCACAGTAATAGAGTACCTTTGCACCCAGAATTAAATAAACAAGTCATAAAGCAAAATATAATGATAGAAGAACGAAACATAGGTATAGTTACAAGAATAGTACAGCTCTGTGCTCGAATAAACAGGGTCGTTCCTGGTTTGAAATTACAGGAGTCGATTATTGCGTTTATTTTCTTGCGCCGTATCGACTGTTTAATTGAACCATATTCAGAGAAATGCGCATCGTTTTATTCAGAAAACAGTAAGCGACTAAGTGACGAGCGTCTTGATGAAAAATTAAAGGATATTTCTGGGGGGTATCCATTCTATAATTTTTCTGGTTATACTTTCAATAAGATTTTACGCGCTAACAACTCTATTGAAGTAGTGATGAATTCTTATCTTCAAGGATTTAGCAAGAATGTATTGGAAATATTAGACGGACTTAACTTCCATCATAATTTAGCTGTGCTAAAACGCCAGTCAGAATTTCTTGTCAACTTGTTTGATCTATTTGTAGAATTAGACTTGTCAAGCTCGTCTGTTGATAACGAAGAATTCATTGCGCTGTTATCATCATTGTTAGGAATTGACATCAGAGAGATGAGTCCTTACTATACTACAGATTCTCTTTCTCACCTTATCAGCGAATGTCTTATGTATATTGATACTCGCGGTGATAAAGAGGATATCATAACAATATATGACCCTGTTTGTGGAACAGGGAGTTTGCTTGCCATGGCTGGCGAAAAAGCAAAGGAGTTTGCTATTCATCAGTCAAATATTTCACTTTGCGGCCAAGAAGTTTCTGTCTTCCCATATGCTGTTGCAAAGGCATTGGCACTGCTTTCTGGAAACGATGAAAGCAAGATTTGTTATGGAAACACCTTAACTGATGACATGTTCCCCAATAGACACTTCAAGTATATTCTTGCAGATATGCCTTTAGGGTTACAATGGAGTCCCTTTAAGGATAGAATAGAACAGGAAAGCTATGACATTGAAGGACGCTTTAATTTGGGCCTTCCGACAACATCTGACAGTCAGTTCCTTTTCATCGAACACATTATTTCCAAGATGGATCCTCAAGGTAGCCGTGCTGCTTTTATAACTTCTGCATCTGTTCTATGGAGTGGTACTGCAACAAGTGGCGAGTCTCGCATTCGTAGATGGATGTTTGAGAAAGATTTAGTTGAAACCATTATAGCATTACCGTCAGGTACTCTGGCTGCGACAAATATTCCTGTTTACTTATGGATTCTTTCTAACAGAAAAAATGCCACTCAAAAGGGTAAAGTTCGCCTTATCAATTCTTCATCAGCTGACAGAATCAACCGTCTCAACGGTATTGATGAAGATTTCGTTAAATCAGTTATAGACGAATATAAGTCAAAGATCATATCCGTAAGGTCGCAAATTGTCAACAACGAACAATTTGGATATTACGAAGTTGACCTTCTGGAGAATGGCAAGAAAAAGGAGAGAGTAACCATTTCCTTAGATACAGACATTCATGAGTTTGTAGAAAAGGAAAGACAGCCCTATGCTAAAGGGGAAATCACCATTGACTATACTTCCGTTGAGAAGGGCTATTCAGTTCAGTTTGAGAAAATCTTCCCACAAGAAAAAGAGGACATTGTCTCTTTAGTTGATGCTACCCAAGATTTAGTACCTGTTATAGATACTATTACTGCTCTTAAAGCGGATATAGTAAAAATTCAAGGTCGTTCTGAATCCAAAACATGGACAGAATACCCTCTGCGTGCAGCCACAGAAGTTGTATTTGGAATCAACAGGCCTCCTATAGAGAATAACAATGGTTTGCCCATTCTCTCGGTACCATTCTTAAGAAAGCCATCAAACGATGTCTCTCTTTATGAAGTTACGCCCAAAACTAAATGTTCAACGGTTAATGACGCAATTGTCATCGTTAAAGGTGAAAATACCGGTGAGGTATTCAAAGGTGTCGATGGCATTCTGACTCCCTCTGTTGCAACAATCAAATGTACCGATGAAAAGGTCATTATTCCTCAATATTTGTATTATTTGCTGAAAGGCTATGAAAAGGAGCTAAGGTCTATGGCAAAGGGGGCTACAATAAAATCTCTGGATTCAAAATCAATACCCAATTTGAAGTGTATGATTCCACCAATTGGGGAACAGCTGAATTTAGTAGCCTTCCTTGATGTTATTGTTGGAAAAATCGATGACATTATTAACGTGCTCGGTGGGTCTAATAATGTTTTTGTGCAGTATCGTCAGACTCTTATAGAGAATGTTGTACATGGAAGAGTCATAATTAAATGACTTTTTCTGAGCAACGAAGAAAAACTGCATAGTAATAGAGTAATTTTGCAAACGAAAAGAAAAGAATAATATTAATGGCAAAGAAAACAACAAAGAAAGAAGAGACTCTGAATCTTGAAGCGATACTGTTCAAGTGCAGAGATATATTGAGGCAGGCAAAGAACTCGGGGTCGTTCTTTGAGAAGCGCGACATGATGCTAACGCTCGTGTTTCTTCGCTTTATGGGCGAGAAATACGAGGATGGTGTGGCGAAGTTGCGCCAGAAGCTCATAGATGAGGGGCTTGACCCAGACGATGAGGAAATCATCAAGGCTTTCTTTGATGATGCCACCTTTGCTGATGGCACATTCGACCTTCCTGTTGAAGCTCGCTGGTCAACCATCATCAATACGGCTGCTCCACAGCTGAATGTGGCTCTTGATACAGCTCTTCGTAGTATTGGCGAGACGAATCCGCAGTTGAAGGGTTGTTTCGTAGAGGGTACGTTTACCCAGCGTAACCTTGGAGCCAATGACATGAAGAAGATTGTGGACGAAATCAACAAGATTAGCCACAAGGCTTTTGGTGAGGAGAAAGACCTCATTGGTCGCGTCTATGAATACTTCCTGAAAGAGTTTGCCGTCAATGCTACCAAGGAAGAGGGCGAATTCTATACACCGCACGATGTGGTGCAGCTCATTGCTACTGTTATTGAGCCGTTTGATGGTACCCTCTATGACCCTTGCTGTGGTTCTGGCGGTATGTTCATCCAGAGTACAGAGCTGATTAAAGCCAAACAGGGTGACATCAGCATGATTAATGTGTATGGTCAGGAAAAGGAAGCGGCTACCTATCGACTGGCTAAGATGAACTTGGCGCTTCGAGGCATCAGCCACAATCTGGGCAGCGAGAGTGATTCCACTTTCACCAACGACCTGCATAAAGGCTTGTATTTCGACTACATCATGGCCAACCCGCCATTCAACCTTAAAGGATGGTACAACGATAATCTGGCTCACGACCCACGTTGGAGCGACTATGAGACACCTCCTGAGAGCAACGCCAACTATGCATGGATTCTGCACATGCTTTCGCACTTGAAACCATTAACCGGTGTGGCAGGATTCCTGTTGGCCAATGGTGCCTTGGGTGATACAGACTCATTGGAAATCCGTAAGAAGCTGATAGAGAACGACAAGGTGGAAGCCATCATTATTCTGCCAAGAGAGTTGTTCATCACCACTGACATCAGCGTTACCTTCTGGATTCTGAATCAGAACAAGAAGGGAGGCAAGTATCATGGACGCATGTTGCGCAACCGAGAGCATGAAATACTCTTTATGGACTTGCGCCAGTGGACAGAGAATCCCGTGAAGGGTGAGCAGAAGAAAAAGGTTCAGCTCATCACAGAGCAGATTCAGCGTGTAGCTGACATCTATCATCAGTGGCAGTCGGAAAGTACTGACGGCAAGAACTTTGCTGTGCCAGAGCTATACAAGAGTGTGACTGTAGAGGGTGAAGGCGGCATCAAGGAGAACAACTGGACGCTTGTGCCCAGCAAGTATATCGAGTTCGTTGACCACGACTTGGAGATTGACTATCCTAAAGAGATGGCTCGTGTTCAGCAGGAGATGAAGGAGCTTATGCATCGTGAAAAGGAATCACAGAAGATGCTCGAAGAGGCGTTTAAAGGTATTGGCTATGGGATTGACTAAGTATAAGCTGGGAGAACTGATAGAACGTTCTACCGTTAACAACAAGGACCTGAAATATGGCATCGACTTAATAGCCGGTGTCAATAATGATGGTGTCTTCACAAGTCCTAAAGGTAACCCATTGGATGTAGACCTTAAACCTTATAAGTTGGTGAATAATGGTGCATTTGTGTATAATCCTACCAGAATAGACCTAGGTTCTCTCGCATATCGTACAGAAGGATTCTGTATAGTATCCCACTTATACATCATCTTTTACCTCAACGAGAAAGGCAAGCAGCTCGTCGATCCATATTACTTGTACATATACTTCCATCGTGACGAATTCCGTCGTGAAGTTAGGTTTAGGAATTTTGGCAGTCAACGCCCAGAATTTAGTTTTAGTGATATGGCAGATATTTCCATTACCCTTCCTTCCATCGAACAGCAGCGCAAATACGTTGATGTTTATATGGCACTCCAAAACAATCTGGCTGCCTATCAAAGCAAAGTGGAAGAGCTGAAACTTGTTTGCGATGGGTACATAGAGGACTTGCGTCGTAAAAGTGGATGTGAAAAGATAGGAAAATATATTTGTGAATGCAATCAAAGGAATGATAAGCTATCAGTATGCGAAGTTCAAGGTGTGGAGAGTTCTGGAAACTTTTCCGAGACTCGCGCTAATACCGTTGGACTTGATTTCCATAATTACAAGATAGTACGTCCTAATCAATTTGTTTACAACCCTTCTCGTATTAACTTAGGCTCTATAGCGATGAGAGAGGAATCACAAGGGGAATGCATAGTTTCACCCATGTATGTTGTATTTGAAGTAAACAGTTCAGACTATTTGCTTCCAGATTACCTCTTGTTGTGGCTGACTCGATCCGAGTTTTTCAGGAGTACACTTTTTTATGCCTCTGGTTCAGTTAGAGACACGTTCGGTTTCTCAGAAATGTGTGAAGTCACAATTCCTATCCCAGACATCTCTGTTCAAAAAGAGATTGTCAACATACACAAGTGCTACATTGAGCGTCAGCGCATTGCAGCTCAACTGAAAGAACAGTTGAACAATCTCTGTCCGATACTCATTAAAGGATCTTTAGAAACGAGTAACTAAAATTTAAGCAGTATGGCGAAACCTAAATACATAGCGATGGATGGTCACTTCGTGGAGAGTGACTACGAGAATGCCCTCATTAGCTTCCTTGAAGCAGAAGGCTGGCAGTACATCTTTGGCGAGAGCATTACAAGGACCAACCGCAAGGAAGTGCTGTATATGGATGACCTGCTCCATTACTTGGAGGAAAAGTATCCTGCGCTGGAGGATGACGACATCCGCAAGATTGCCGACAATATCCGATTGGTGGGTGCTGACACGGATTTCGCCACACTGCATAAAGTGTATAAATGGATGGTGGACGGTATGCAGTTCACTGCCAAGGACGGCACACCTTATACTATTGAACCAATTGACTTCGAGGAAGTAGATAACAACACGTTCCGAGTGGTCAACCAGTTCACAGTAGATTACATCAACAACGGAGAGACAAAGAACCGTCGCCCCGATGTGTTGCTCTATGTGAATGGTATTCCTGTTTGCGTGATAGAGCTAAAGAATCCTGCTGACGAAAAAGCAACCATAGAAAAAGCATGGGAACAAATCAATATTCGTTATTGGAGGGACATTCCGCACCTCCTTCACTATTGCCCACTGGCTTGTATCAGCGATGGTGTAAAGACACGCCTAGGCACTGTGCGTACACCATACGAGCACTTCTATGCTTGGCGTCGCGTAGAGGATAGCGATGAGATTTCTACCATGCCTTATGACGAACTGTCAACGATGGTAAAGGGTGTGTATCGTCCATCAAGATTCCTTGAACTATTCCGAGATTATATACTTTTCCAAGATGAACAATATGATAGAGATGAAAAGGAAATTGTTTGTCGTTATCCACAATTCTTTGCCACTCGTCTGTTGAGGGAAAGTGTTATCCAATCAGTCAAGGCAAAGAACGGTAAAGGTGGCACCTATTTTGGTGCTACAGGATGCGGTAAGACTTATACCATGGCTTTTCTGGCTCGCCAACTTTCCATGAGATGTATGGATGTTATTGGTTCGCCAACCATCTTGATGATTGTAGATAGAGACGACCTACAGAAGCAGGGTGCTAAGCTTTTTACTAAAAGTGAGGAATATCTGGGGCTTGGTGTGGTGGAAACAGTTCCTACTAGGAAAAAGCTGCGTGAAGAACTTGGGGCTCGCGATAGTGGTGGTTTCTTCATCTGCACGATCCAGAAGTTCTGCGACAGAAAGAACGATCCAATTGGACTCATCAATGAACGCTCCAACATTATCTGTTTCAGCGATGAGGCACATAGAACACAGATAGAAGGTTCGCGACGAATCAAATTCAGCGAAGACGCTGATGAGAATATGAAGGCAATGATTTCAAAACCATATGCCAAAGTGCTTCGCGAAGCCCTACCAAATGCCACATTTGTTGGTTTTACAGGAACACCTATCGAAGAAACTTATCAAACGTTTGGTAGAGAGATAGACCGCTATACCATGGATCAGGCTGTGGCTGACGAGATAACTGTGCCAATTAAGTATCACCCTAGAATAGCCAAGGTCCTGCTTAATCAGGAAAAAGCAAAGGAGATTGAGGCTTACTATGCAAAATGCGCAGAAGAAGGCTCTACTAAGGAAGATATAGCCAAGAGCAAGAAGGCAATGAGTTCGCTTGAAGAAATTTTAGGGAATAAAGACCGTCTCGATAAACTTGCAGTTGATATACATGACCACTATGTTTCAGCAATAGCTACAGATCCCGATAGAATTCAGAAGGCCATGATTGTGTGCTCTAAGAGAGAGATCGCCTATGATTTGTTGATGAAATTTAAGGAGCACTACCCAGAGTGGTTCGTTGAAAGTAAAACCGTTGAAGGTGCCGAAGTACCCCAAAAAGAACTTGATAAGATGGAGAAGGTGCCCATGATTGCCTTTGTAGCTAGTGTGGCAAGCAACGATAAGAAAGAAATGTACGAATATCTTGGAGGTGTGAAGAATGATGCTCGTACAGATAAGTTTGATGCTGCCTTTAAGCAGGAATTCTCTAATTTCCGTATAGCCATCGTGGTGGATATGTGGATAACGGGTTTTGATGTGGATTGCCTAACTTATATGTATAATGACAAGCCGTTGCAAAAGCACTCGTTGATACAAACTATCAGTCGTGCAAATCGCAAATATCCAGGCAAAGATTATGGTTTGATTGTTGATTATATTGGTATTCGTGACCAAATGCTGGAAGCCAGAAAGATGTATGGTGGTGATAGTTCTGTGGCTCCAACAGAAGACGACATTGCACAAGCTACACTTCTATTCCTTGAACAATTGGAGATACTAAAAGCTCTTTTCAAGGGATATGATCTCACCCCATTCCTTGATGTGAAAACAGATGCGGGGGAACGTTATATCTTGCTTGCAAAAGCTGCTGAGTATGTCTTCTCGTCTGTAGAGAAGTTCAAGTTGACTAGTAAGGATGGGAAAAAGGTGAAACCTGTAACGTTTAAGACTTACTTCCTTCAGACTGTGAAGAGAATGAGAAAGGCATACGATTTATGCCAACCTTCAGGCGAACTAGATGATGATGTCTCCGCATTGGCTCAATGCTTTATGGCCATAGCTGGAATGGTGTATAAAATGAATGGAACAGACGCTCCTGATACAGAAACCATGAATAGAAAAGTGGCTAAGATGGTAGAAGAGGCATTAAAGTATAATAATGTGGAAAGTATCCTTGATGAGGGCGAGGAGATGGATATCTTTGGCCCAGAGTTCGTAGAGAGACTTTCAGAAATTAAGATGCCAGCTTCAAAACTGGAAACTCTTATTCAGCTACTTCGAAAGCAGATAACCGAATATGGAAAGGCAAATCAGGTGGCTTCAAAGAAATTCCAGGAAATGCTCGAAGAAACCATTAAACTGTATCATGATCGCCGTAAGTTCCTCTCAGAAGAAGAGGCAGGAGAAACTCAGGAAGAAACTGCGGAGAGCATCATCAAGACGGCTACAGAACAGGCTCTAAGAATCCTCCAAAGCATGAAAGAAGATCGTGAAAGCTTCCGAAAATTGGGCCTGAGTTTCGAGGAAAAGGCTTTCTATGATATTCTTATACATCTGAGAGATAAGAATAACTTCGTATATGGCGAAGATAAGGAGGTGGATGGCGTAGTAATCAATGAGAAATGTAAGAGCTTGGCACGTAAGATTCGTGATATTATTAATGCAAAATCTTCTTTCTCTGATTGGCTAAATAATCAGCGTGTACGCGATCAATTGAAACTTGATATCAAAATCTGTCTAGTTAAAAACGGCTATCCACCAGTCTATGCTCCAGAAGTGTTTAGAGAGGTGATGGATCAGGTGGAGAACTTCAAGGAGAACTATGTTGCCACACCGCTTAAGCTAGCTAATGTGGAGGATGACAGAGAGGTGCGCAACCTCATCTTTAATCGTCTTCAAATGGATGCTGAAATCAGTGATGCTGATCTTCAACGTGAAGTTATCGAACTATATGGAGAAAGATATCCTGATATGTCACTGAATGATTGGAGACACATCATTAAAGTCTATACGCCAATGGTGAGAGAAGCTGCTCAGACCAAGGCAAAGGAAATTTCGATGCAGCCTGAACAACTGGGTATGGCAGCAGAACCAGAAATAAGTGATCAATAGTATTGAAGATTATGAAATATGCTACTAAACTAAATGAATACTTCAGTGGAGACAAGACTTTGTTCTTGATACCACTGTACCAGCGTAATTATGCATGGCAGCGCAAACATTGTGAACGACTGTTTTCTGACCTGGAAAAGATTCACAAGAACAACATCTACAGCCATTTCTTTGGTAGTATTGTTACAGTCAAGGCATCCGACCATGAAGATGACCTGTTGATAATCGATGGGCAGCAGCGTATCACAACGATTTCCTTGCTTATCCTTGCTGCCATCAGATGCGTTAAGGATGGAACAATGAAGTGTGATATGGGCGAAGAGTATATCACAGACCAAAGAAATAAATACCTGTTGGCCAAATATCGGAAATGTGACCGCAAGATAAAACTGCGTCCTATCGATAATGATATCAAAGCCTATGATGCACTATTTTCCGATGATGCTTCAGAGACTAGTATGCATGCTGAATCTGGGGTGACAGAGAACTTCCAGTTGTTCTGTACTCTGATAAAAACATCGTCTATGACTTTCGAAGAATTAATTGAAGCTATCGAACGCCTGACTGTTATAGACATTCGTCTTGACGGAAACGACAATCCTCAGTTGATTTTTGAAAGTCTGAACTCATGTGGTAAGGATCTTGAAGAGGCAGACAAGGTGAGAAATTACCTGCTGATGTCGTTGACCGCAGAAGAACAGGAAGATTATTACCGAAAGTATTGGAGTAAGATAGAAGCGAATACTGACCATGATCCAACGATGTTTATTCGTGACTATCTGACCGTGAAGAATAAAACTATTAGTAGTATTGCAGAACTCTATTTCGACTTCAAGCGTTATGATGAGGAGAGCAATACACCAAGAGAAGACCTCTTGAATGATATGCTGAAATACTCTGTATTCTATCGTCATGCCTCTAAAGGTGAGGGATATTCAGAACAGACAAACAGAAAGTTCAAACAATTGAGTTACATTGGCTCAATGGTATGCATGCCATTCTACATGGCTTTTCTTAACTACGCTCAGGAGAATAAGTTGAACGAAGATACCATTTACAAGGTCCTGGACATCATTGAGAATTATTGGGCAAGGCGTATTATCTGCGGTTATCCAGCCAATGTAATGGCTAAATCTTTTGCCCTTCTGCATAGTGATATTCTTCGTGTCGTAAGACAGCACGAAAGAAGAAATGTGGTTCTTACTGCCAGCTATGATGAGCTGCTTAAGTATATCCTATTGCGCAAGCAAGGTACTGCAAAGTTCCCATCAGATACGGAGCTGAAAGACAGTTTCCCCAAAAGACAGATATACCGTATTCCGTTGGATTATCGTTGTTTCCTGTTCGAAAGAATGGAGAACTTGGATAACAAGGAGACTAACGACACCATTGTAAAGAAGATAAAGGATGGAACCTATTCCTTCGAACACATTATGCCTCAGAGCCTGAATACCATATGGAAAGAGGAATTAGGAAGCGAGTATGAGCGGATTCATGAGGAGTATCTGCATACATTCGCCAACCTTACGCTGACAGGATATAATTCAAACTATGGCAACCATTCTTTCCAAGAAAAGAAGAATGGATATACAGACAGGAAGGGCAATAGGATATATGGTTTCAAGGATTCCACATTTAAGCTGAGCAACTATTTGAAGACCATTGAACAGTGGACAGAAGAGGAAATCAAGAATCGCTGTAATCAGTTGATGACCAATTTCCTGTACCTATGGCCAATGATTGCTACGTCATATGTTCCACTTGAAAAAGAGTCAGACGTGATTTCCTTTGATGATGATGACATCGAGGTTACGAACCGTCATATCCAAGCCTACATATACAAAGGCGAGAAGCATGTAGTTGACTCTTGGAAAGAAATGTTGGTTGAAGTATGTAAACTGGTATATGCTGAAAAACCGTCCGCTGTAGCATATCTATGTGCCAAGGACAGTTGGTTCCATAACTATGACTTTAAAAAGCACTCGAAGATTGCTGAGAATTGTTATGTATGGTCATCTGCCAGTGCTAAATCAATCTGTTATGTCTTGGGGTTGCTGTTTGCTGAAACAGGAATACCCAAGTCGCAGTTAGAATTTGACCTTGTTCCACTGAAAGACAATACTGTAGATGAAGAAGAGCTACAGGATAAAATGATTGAATTTGATAGTAATGAATGATATAATTTGTATAATATGTTTGACCCAAAATCATTTCTCAATGCTATAGGATCAGCAGGAGATAACAATTATTATTCCATTGACGATTTAGATCCAATCGTTTGTGGTAGGAGCGGAATCTATTTGGAGCCAATTGCTCCTGATTTTATATCTAATGAGATTATACTCAAAACTGTGCCGACACTCTTTAGCACTTCTGCAAATATTAAAAAATTCCTACCTACTTTGGATTTTAGTACAACAGAAAGTATTGAGAAATTTTCCAAAATTACAATACTTAGAACAACTGCTGGACTTCAATTTACTTATGGCATATACACGAAAGGTATACTTGTAGGTATGATTTTTGTCAATACACCTGCATTCAACAAGTCGTCTATGGGGCTTAACGAATGGACTCTTGATTTCTTTGTCTTCGGTCCGTTCGAAGGACAAGGTTTTATGCGAACTGCATTTCCTAGAATGATGATGTTCTTACAAAAAAACATAGGAATAGAAACTTTTTATCTTTTAGTAGATGAAGACAACGAGCGCTGTATCAATTTAATCTTGCAATACCCGATTGACGAAGTGGATAACAGCGGGTTCAAGAACTTAGATAACCAATCAGAACCACCTCTTGTATTTGAGTGTCAACTTTCAACTATACGTTTTCAATAATCTTTGTGTTTGTTCCAAATTAATGTACGATTCAAAAATGGCAACATGGACCAAAATAAATCGACCAATTGAGGATGGAAGCATTGTTTCGATGCAAGCTCCATTGATTGTTTCTGCAAGTAGAAGTACCGATATTCCGGCATTCTATGCAGATTGGTTCTTCCATCGTTTGGAGAAAGGATATTCCGCATGGACGAATCCGTTCAATGGAGTGAAGTCGTATGTTTCCTATGAGAACACACGCTTTATCGTGTTCTGGTCAAAGAATCCACGCCCGTTGTTGCCATATCTGCATATTCTCAAAGAGCGTAACATCAAATGCTACATTCAATACACTTTGAATGACTATGAGCGAGAGAAACTAGAAAAAGTACCTTCTCTTGCTACACGCATAGAAACATTCAAGTCGCTTGTTGAGCAGCTAGGCAAGGGCGCAGTCATCTGGCGGTTTGACCCTATGATATTGACGGATGACATATCTGTGAACGATTTGCTTCGGAAAGTACAAAATATCGGTGACCAACTAAAAGATTATACTGAGAAACTGGTTTTTAGTTATGCAGATATTGCCATGTACCGGAAAGTAAAATATAATCTTGAAGCCAACGGGATTCCTTACCACGAGTGGGAAATCGAGCAGATGGAAGAGTTCGCTGATAAGCTTTCTATCATGAATCGTGAACGTGGGTGGAACTTCCAACTTGCAACATGCGGTGAGAAGATTGACATTTCAAAATTTGGCATCAGGCACAATCGTTGCATAGACGGTGACCTCATTACTCGTCTGGCATGGGATGACAAAGAACTGATGGATTTTATGAAAGTTAAGATTGAGGATGTGCCAGCTCCGACGCTGTTTGGCGAGCCAGAATTACCAGAGGAAGCCATTCTTCTGCCTCATAATCATTACTTCATCAGCAAGCACAAGAAAGATCAGGGACAGCGACCATTCTGTGAGTGTATGGCTTCTAAGGACATTGGTGAGTACAACACCTGTCCTCATCTCTGTGAGTACTGCTATGCTAATGCTACAAAAGAATTGGCATTGCGGAATTGGAAACGTCATCAGGAAAATAGATTAGCAGATACAATAACTGGAAAATAGCTTATGCCAAACTTCATAGATGTATTCCGACAAAGAGGCAAAATCTCGTATACAGGAATGAGAAATGTAGCCATGTCCCTGCTTCCTACTGACAAAATGAAGCTGGATAAGCTATATAACGACCTTAAGCGTGGAACTGGTATATTAGACGATGATGATCATCTGAATATGTATCTGCGTAGTTTTGGCAAGATGCATAAGGCCAAGCTTGATGCTGCATTCAATTGCATACAGAATCCATCGGAACTTTTTGGCTCATCTGTAGAAATCTATGATTGGGGGTGTGGACAAGGAACTGCTACTGTCTGCTTGCTTGATTTCCTGAAAGCTAAAAGAATTGCTGCAGACATACGTTCAATCAACTTAATAGAGCCATCTGCAGCAGCTGTTGATCGAGCCTCAAAAGTCATATCTTGTTATGGAAATTATGCTGTCAATACCGTTGTTAAAGAGTTTGACCCCCTAAATACAGAGGATATTATTCCATCGACATTCCTGAAGATTCATCTCTTTAGTAATATCCTTGACGTAGATGCTTTTGACCTTGCAAAGTTCATTCACTTTTTCCAGCAATCATTTACTGGCGATAACTATTTTATTTGCGTAGGTCCATATTATAGCAATAACAAGCGAGTTGACGAGTTCATTGCCGCAACAGATCCTGACACGATGTTTGCTGTTGTCAATAAGGACAGAGGTGGATGGCAAAATGACTGGACTATATCTCTTCGGGTATTTTTTAAAAACTTCCAGCGTATTGAAACGGTTGAAGATATTAGAAAGCGTATCGAGGAATCACACAAAAAGCAACAATTCTTTGCTGGTTACATTCTGGATGCCATTGAGGAAGAATATAAAAACACGGATATCGAGAACGAAACAGAGGGGTTATATCATTCCTTATCGTCTTTCGATGTCAAATCAAACTACCCATTAGACAATAATACAGATTGTGATTCAAAACTTGCGGTTCTTGCCAACATCATATCAAGAGGTTTACCGACCAAGGCTCCCATATATATTGAGGAACTGTTTTCTAAGCATTTCCATATTTCAAGAAAAACAGAAGAAGGCTCAAGTATCAAGTTCTCCTCGAATCATGCTATATCCAAGGAAGACATAAACGATGCATTGCACGTCATTGATCCGAGATTTGATATTGAATCATACAATGGCGACATGTTGGAAAGTAGTTTCGAGAAAACCTTTATCGAACGATACCTTAAAGGCTCAGGAAGCGAGTATCTCATACAGATATTGGAACCACAGCGTCCTCTTTCCTCAATTGTCAATATACCAGATAGAAAATTCAGTAAGGAACAGCGTGTTGACTTTGCTTTGGAAATTCCTTACGGAGATTCGAGAACTGGTTTTATCTTGGAATTGGATGGTAAACAGTATCACTCCAATATATTCCAGAGACTCAGAGATGAGCGCAGAGACAGGATGTCCCTCAATAGTGGGTGGGATACTTATCGCATAGACCAAATTCATAATAACGATTTCATTGTTAACTGGGAGAAAGAAGCCTCTGCAAACAAGTTCCTCACAACGTTGAAAAAGAATTATAAGAGGACGTTGTCGGGAGAATGGAATAAAACTCTTCAGATCGTGCTTGCCCCACTTGCAATCGCTCGAATTGAGAGAATACTGATAGAAGCAATGATGTCATCAGCATTAGATATCAATGCACAGGAATGGAACATCGTTATTATAGAAAGAGATGTTCCCTGTGCTGCCATTGCAATAGAGGACTTAAAGGTCAAGTATATGCATTTGTGCAAATTGTCCAATTGTCCTGCAGAAATGCCAGAGATACAGCTTACCATCGTTTCTAGCGATGAATTTAAGGATTCACCGTTGCATTTGGATAAAAAAACAGTCTGCGACATTCCTTCGAGTAAATTTGATCTGTGCATTGACATCTCTATGTTGCTCCGTGACAACATCGATGCATTGCCTCTTGCTGTAAGCGCTAAGGCTTTTTATCTTATCCGTTCTTCGCATTATCAAAAGCGTGAAAGAACGATTTGCTCTGCAGAAAACATACAATATCCTGCTCTTGTTACAAAAGATGGTACTGGTGCTTATAAGAATATTAAGGAGCGTGAAGATGTTCTGACGTATTTCTTACGAGACATCTTCCGTAAGCCTTCATTCCGTCCAGGGCAATTGCCAATACTTAGTCATACTTTAGCAGACAAAACGACAATAGGTCTTTTGCCTACTGGTGGCGGTAAATCTTTAACTTATCAATTGTCTTGCCTTTTACAACCAGGAGTTTCTATTATAGTAGATCCGCTGGTATCTTTAATGGTTGACCAAGTTCGTGGACTTCGCGATGCTCGTATAGATGCTTGTGAATGTGTTCACAGTGGAATGGATGCAAAGGAAAAAGCCAAGAAGCTGAATCTTCTACAGAATGGTGCAGCCTTAATGGTGTTGCTTTCTCCTGAGCGATATATGATGGAGAACTTCAGGGACAGTCTGATAACAATGACAGAAAAGAACCATATCTATTTCTCATATGGCGTAATAGACGAGGTTCATTGTGTTTCTGAATGGGGACATGATTTCCGTCCGTCATACCTACACTTAGGACGTAACATGATTAACTATATGAAGACGAGGTCTGGTCGTCCTCTGTCAATCATTGGTCTTACGGCCACCGCATCTTTTGATGTTCTTGCAGATGTGGAGAGAGAGCTGACCTTGGGAGGAAATCTTACGATAGACAGCGAAACGATAGTTCGCCCAGAGAGTGATACACGTCCAGAACTAACATACCGTATCATTAATGTCACGTCAGATTTTGATGAATTAAGAGACCCAACAGAGAATTATATTCTTAAAGCTACTTCAGATTGGGATTTGCAAGGCATTGTCGCAGAAACAAAGAAACATGTTTTGTTTAGCCTTCTGAATGACGTCCCTTCAGACATACAGTCTCTAAATGAAATAAATGCCTCATGCGTCATCCCCGGTTATCAACCAGATAATTTCTACCAATCTGATAATAATAATATGTATCAGAACGCAGGCATTATTTTCTGCCCACACGCTCATGGTACATTTGGCGTTCAAGATAATGTTTGGGGAACGAGAAGCGGTATTTCAACGGCTTTACGTAGCAAAGATTATTTAGAGATTGGTACTTTTATTGGAGGTGACAAACCATCTGGTGATATGAAGTTGTTTAATGACAACCAACAGAACCTGATGGTGGCCACCAAAGCCTTTGGTATGGGTATAGACAAGCCAAACATCCGTTTTACGGTCAACTTTAACCATCCGTCATCGATAGAGAGTTATGTTCAAGAGGCAGGTCGTGCTGGCCGTGACCGTAAAAATGCCATATCATATATCTTATATGAACCTACGGAGTTTATACATCTAACCGCTGACAAGATAAATGACATACGCTATTATATTGGAACAGAAAATGATCCCGTATGGCTTGAAAGGTATGTTACTAAATATGTTCTAATTCAGGATTTCCCAGAATTATGCAGGCATAACAATGCAACAGAGGAACAAGCAAATGCTCTGATTAATATCATTAGAACCCATGGATTCCTAGAAAATGTCGATAAGAATATTGACCTGTGGTTCCACAACAATTCTTTCCGAGGCCTTTATAAAGAGAAAGTAATCTTGTCGGAAATGACCGACCGCATTCTCAATGTAAAGCCAAGTTATGCTTTGGAGGTTCAAGGAAAGCTCAGAGAAGAAACTGGCAACAACGATGTTTGCCTGAGAGTAAATAGGACGAGAAACTCGATTACTATTTATTCTGAGGAAGAGAATAGGAATCGATATGGCTATGTTATACTAGACAACCTTCGTCCTACATATAATTATGTGGAATTTGATTTGAATACTTGTCAATATATCTCACAGAAGCTTGTAGAGATCTTGGAATCGTATGAAGATCATTCTGCTGCAGCATTGCTTCGACCGATTGAGGGCGTTGACGACATAACAGAAGGTATCTATAGTGCAATGGCCCAGGCTGATGATGACGGATATGTATTCGTCACAGTATCGTGGGAGAATCAAGTTCAACAAGACCCAGAGGATTTTGAGCGGAATATAAAAGCTGAAATATCGCAAATTGCACAGTCTAAGGGTTGGAATGATATAAACGAGGATCGGTATGGCAAACTTGCTCTTAATAAGATAGGTGATTTTGAAGACCTGATTTCTAAAGTGGCCAAGTGCTCTGGTGATACTAGATGGCTTCGCTATCATGCTGACGAGGCGACCTATCGCAGGCTACGCTTCCTATTCTGTAAGAAGAGGGATAAAGATGATACCGACAAGGCTATTTACCGAATGTGTTGTATAGGCTTGGTAGAAGATGTAAACATAGATTATCTTTCTCAGACATACGAACTGAAAATAAAGAATCGTACAGACGAGGAGTTTAAGCAGTATATGTTGAACTTCTTCCGTAAGTACTATTCATTGGAACAGGCACAAATGCGTGTAGACAAAATCGATGAACAAAGAGGTCGCAACTACCTTGACAAATGTCTTGGATATTTAACGGGGTTTGTCTATGAGAACCTGGAGAAGAAGCGCTTCCGCGCTATCGAAGATATGCGCATTGCATGTGAAGACAGTATATCAGAAAGAGAAAGGACGCATAACGACACATGGCTTAAGGAATTTATTCACCTCTATTTCAATTCAAAGTATGCCCGTATGGGGTATCAGGTGAATGGAAAAGACTATTCGTTAACTGAAGACACAGACCAGCAAGGTCGTGATGG